>Ga0247608_10001390_pt1 | contig 33689 bp, 27 predicted proteins | sample 176DNAGHGlowgp2_FD_193490 | JGI IMG/M metagenome (GOLD analysis project Ga0247608, IMG submission 193490) | Sheep rumen microbial communities from Palmerston North, Manawatu-Wanganui, New Zealand - 1766 DNA GHGlow gp2 | ecosystem: Host-associated > Mammals > Digestive system > Stomach > Rumen ...
ATCGAAATCATGGCTCCCGTGGGTTCCTACGAGGCCCTCGCAGCCGCCATACAAGCCGGTGCCGGCAGCGTCTATTTCGGCATCGGCAAACTCAATATGCGCTCGCGCTCGGCGAAGAACTTCACTCTCGACGACCTGCGCCAATTGGCTGAGACCTGTGCCGAGAACAACGTAAAGAGCTATGTCACAGTCAACACGGTGATTTACGACGAGGAAATGGACGAGATGCACCAACTTTTGGATGCCATCAAGGCCAACGGCATTTCGGCCATCATCGCCTCCGACCAAAGCGTCATCCAATACGCCCGACAAATCGGAGTCGAAGTCCACATGTCGACGCAATGCAACATCACCAACCTTGAGGCGGTGCGCTATTATTCGCAGTTCGCCGACGTGATGGTGACCGCTCGCGAACTGAACATCGACCAAGTGAAATACATCACTGAACAGATTGAAAAACAGCAGATTCGTGGTCCGCATGGCGATTTGGTGCGCATCGAGGTGTTCTGCCACGGCGCGTTGTGCATGGCCATTTCGGGCAAGTGCAATCTGAGCCAGGATTTGTTCAATTCGTCGTCGAATCGGGGCGCTTGCCTGCAACTCTGCCGTCGCGGCTACGATGTGCGCGAACGCGAGGAAGGCTATGAGTTGATGCTTGACAATGAATACATTATGTCGCCCAAAGACCTTTGCACACTGCCTTTCTTGGACAGGGTCTTGGATGCAGGTGTGGAAGTGCTGAAAATCGAAGGGCGCGGTCGCTCGCCGGAATACACCAAACTGACGGTTTCGGTCTACAGCGAGGCGGTGAAAGCCATTCAGGAGGGCACCTTCACGCAAGAGAAAGTCGACGCTTGGATGGAACGGTTGAAGAGCGTCTATAATCGTGGTTTTTGGGACGGCTATTATTTGGGTCGCCGCACGTTCGAGTGGTCGAAACAATATGGCTCGCATGCCACCAAGACCAAGGAATATGTCGGGCTTATCACTAACTATTACAGCAAGTTAGGCGTGGCCGAAATTCGAATGGACAGCGACGCGCTCCAGCTTGGCGAACAAATTATGATCATCGGCCCGACCACGGGCGTTTATGAGGACACGTTGAGCGAAATTCGCGTGGATTTGGGTCAGGTGCAGCAGACCGTGAAAGGCGAGTATTGTTCCATCCCTGTGAAGTCCTTGGTGCGGCGCGGCGACAAGGTTTATAAGGTGGTTTCAACCTTGTAGGGACGCATCGAATGCGTCCATAATTTGTTTCAATTATGCAGAATTTCAATCTACATACCCACAGCGTTTACAGCGACGGCAAGTCGCAGCCCCGCGAAATCGTGGAAGAGGCCGTCCGTCAAGGTTTGACGACACTCGGTTTTTCGGAACACAGCCCACTGCCTTTCGACAACAATTTTTCGGTGAAATCGGCCGACATGCCGCGTTATGTGGCCGAAATCGCCCAACTGAAAGCCGAATTCAGGGACAAAATCGACATTTATTGTGGCTTGGAGGCCGACTACATCACGGGTGTTTCGGAGCCTTTTGCCGTGACCAAAGAGAAGTATCACCTTGATTATCTGATTGGAGGAGTTCACCTCGTTGTTGATCCGGCCCTTCGACAAGCTCAGGGACCTGCAAAAACCAAGGTCGTTGAGCCTGTCGAAACGCCGATTCAAACGATTAATCCCGACGAAATCTGGTTCATCGACGGCCCGAAGTGGGAAATCTACGACGAAGGCCTGCAACGGTTCTTCGATGGCGACATCCATCGTGCCGTGCGCAGGTTCTACGAACAGACCAACGAAATGATTGAACGTGAGCCGTTTGACATCATCGCCCACTTCGACAAAATCAAGATGCACAACCGTGAGCGTTATTTCCACGAGGAGGAGCCGTGGTATCGCGCTCTGGCCTTCGAGACCTTAGACCTCATTCGCGAGAAGGGTTTGGTGATGGAAGTCAACGTGCGCGGCCTCTACAAGAAACGCTACAACGGCTTCTATCCTTCGCCTTGGCTGATGGAGGAGGCCTGCAAGATGGGCATTCCCGCCATCATCTCCGCCGACGCACACCACTTCAGCGAGCTCACCCTCGAATTTGCCGCCGCTGAGGAAGCCTTGAAGAAAGCAGGCTATCGCAGCGTGGTGAATTTCAAGGATGGGCATTTTATTGAAATAGGCCTGTGACAAAAAGACTATGGCCACTCTCACTTTTGTAAGAGCGGCCATAGTCATAGGCCATAAGCCATAGTAAATCTTACAGCTTCAAATAGTTCATCACGTTCTTTTCAATTCGTTTGACCAGGTCTTCCGAATCGGGAGCCTTTTCAAACTTGTGCCCAGTGACCTTCTCGTAAAGCTCGATGTAACGCTCCGAAACGCTGTTGACGTATTCGGGCGTCATTTCAGGCACTTGCTGGCCTTCCTTGCCTTGGAAGCCGTTGGCCATCAGCCACTCGCGCACGAACTCCTTCGAGAGTTGCACCTGCGGCTCACCTTTAGCGAAACGTTCCTCGTATTGGTCGGCGATGAAGTAACGCGACGAATCTGGCGTGTGGATTTCGTCCATCAGCACGATTTGGTCGCCAATCTTGCCGAACTCGTATTTCGTGTCGACGAGAATTAGGCCTTGCTTGGCTGCGATTTCGGTGCCGCGTTGGAAGAGTTTGCGGGTGATGTCCTCAATCTGCTTGTAGTCGCTCTCGCTAATCAATCCTTTAGCGATGATTTCCTCGCGCGAGATGTCCTCGTCGTGGCCTTCCTCGGCCTTGGTGGTGGGGGTGATGATGGGTTCGGCGAAGCGTTGGTGTTCCTTCATGCCGTCGGGGATTTGTACGCCGCAGATGGTGTGCTGTCCGCTCTTGTAGGTGCGCCACGAGCTGCCCGTGAGATAACCTCTGATAATCATCTCGATCGGGAAGGGCTTGCAGAGGCGGCCCACGGTGACCATCGGGTCGGGGGTGGCGAGCTTCCAGTTGGGGACGATGTCGGCGGTGGCATCGAGGAACATGGCGGCTATCTGGTTGAGCACCTGTCCTTTATAAGGGATGCCCTTGGGCAGGATGACATCGAAAGCCGAGATGCGGTCGGTGGCGACCATCACCATGTATTCGTCGTTGATGAAATAACAATCGCGGACTTTGCCGTGATACACCTTGGTCTGGCCAGGGAATTGGTAATCTGTTCTGGTTAATGCGTTCATTATATTCAGTTGTTAGTTGTTCAGTTGTCAGTTGTTCAGTTGACGTGCTTTGCGTCATTGACTAACGTCGAATCTGGCGATTTGCGAGGAACGAAGCAATCCAGGGTTAGGCTCTTCTGTTGTCGGTTGTTCATTAGGCTCCTCTTCATGATGTTTTTTATAGGCATTGATGATATCCGTCACCAACTTATGTCGCACCACATCCTTGTCGTCCAGATAGATGAACTCGATGCCTTTCACGTCTTTCAGTACCTCCATTGCCTGGGGCAGTCCCGAGGGCGTTTTGGGCGGCAGGTCGATTTGGGTGATGTCGCCGGTGACGATGAACTTGGCCGAACGTCCCATGCGGGTGAGGAACATCTTCAGTTGGCTTCGGGTGGCGTTTTGGGCCTCGTCGAGGATGACGAAGGCATGGTCCAAGGTGCGGCCACGCATGAAGGCCAAAGGCGCAATCTCGATGGTGTGGTCTTCGAGATAGCTGTCTAGCTTTGTGCCAGGTATCATGTCGCGCAAGGCGTCATAGAGCGGCTGCAGATACGGGTCAAGCTTGTCCTTGAGGTCGCCGGGGAGGAAACCGAGATGCTCATCGGCTTCCACGGCGGGACGGGTGAGGATGATGCGTCGAACCTGTTTGGCTTTCAAGGCACGGACGGCCAATGCCACGGCGGTGTAGGTCTTTCCCGTACCGGCGGGACCGATGGCAAAGACCAAGTCTTTCTGCTCAGAGGCGCTTACCATCCGTTTTTGGTTGGCGGTGATGGCTTTCACGGGCACGCCACTGCGACCGAAGACCAACACGTCGCTTTCCGACATCTTCTGTTGCAACTCGGTGTCGGTGCTGGCCATCATGATGTCCTCCACGTTTTGTGCCGAAAGCTTGCCGAAACGTTCGAGCTGCATCATCAGCGTTTCGTATCGACTTGTGAAATAGTCAATTTCCTCTTCGTCTCCAATCACTTTCACGAAATCGCCCCGCGCGATGAGCTTCAGCTTGGGGAACATGCTCTTCACCAGCTCCAAATATTTGTCGTTCGGCCCATGAAGCTCCTTGGGGTCAACGTTTTCTATCTGTATGATCTGCTCTGCCATTATTGTTTATTTGCTTGCAAAGATAAAGAATATTTTTTTTCAAAAACCATCGTAAGTTTCGTCTAAATGATATACCTTTGCAAAATCTCACAAAGGTCTCAACAAGGCGATGGCAATTATCACATTAACAAGCGATTGGGGTACCAAGGACTACTATGCAGCGGCAGTGAAAGGCACTATTCTTTCGATGCTTCCCAATGCGACCATTGTCGACGTAACCCATGAAATAGAGCCTTTCAATGTTTCACAAGCGGGTTTCACGCTCAAAAATTGCTATCGATGCTTCCCTCCTGGAACGATTCACATCATCGCCGTCGACACCATCGAGTCGATGGAATGCCCGCATGTGGTGGTGAAGGCCGAAGGACAGTATTTCATCTCGACCGACAATGGCATCTTCAGCCATATCCTCGATGGCAAATACGATGAGGCTTATTGCATCGATGTGATCCAAGACTCGGATTTCTTCACGTTTGCCACGCGCGACCGTTTTGCCAAAGTGGCCGTGATGATTGCCAACGGCGAGCCGCTTTCCAGTATTGGTGAACCTCGTCTGAAACTGAATCCAGGCGGGGCCTTCTGTGCCGTGGCACGCGACAACGCCATCGAGGGCGTGGTGATGCATATCGATTCCTACGACAACCTGATTACCAACATCTCGAAGGAACTTTTCGAGCAAGAACGTCGTGGTCGCGACTTCAAGATCATGGTGAAAGGCGACCTCTACACCGTCGACGAGATTTCAGACAGTTACCTTGATGTCGATGTGGTCGATTTGGTGGCTATTTTTGGCACGCATGGCTATCTTGAATTGGCTTTGAACAAGGCCAAGTTGGCCTCTTTGTGCGGCATCGAGCTCAAATCGACTATCAAAGTGGTGTTTTATGACGGTGATGAAATGCCCAAGTCAGGCACGTTGTTTTGATTTGAGGACCAGCAGCTGAAACACTTTCCAGAAAACAAGTCCGACAAGCAGTCCCAAGACGGCACCGCAAACGATGTCGCCAGGGTAGTGATAGCCGATGTAGATGCGCGTGTAGCTTGAGATGAAAGCCCACAAATAGAGGATGATGCCTACCCAAGGCTTGTAGTTGCGTAGGGCAGGGGTGAGGAAGGCGGCAATGGCAAAGGTGTTGGCGGCATGGGATGACGTGAAGCCGAACCTGCCCCCAGCCAGTCCTTTAGGAAGATGGAGCAAACCTTCAAAATCGGGATTGAAACAGGGTCTCAGCCGCTGGAAATATGGCTTGCAGACATGCGATGACAATTGGTCGGAGCAAAGCACCACGACACCCACGGCCAAAAACACCCACCAGCAGCGTTTGCCGTATTGTTTCAAGGCCCAGTATATTAATAATAGGTATAGCGGAAGCCATGCCCACATATCGGTGAGGAGTACCATCACCTTGTCCATCCAACCCACATGCAGGTCGTTGAGATAGAGGAAGAGGTCGGAGTCGAGGGTCGAAAGGGTGTCCATAGGCGTAGTTTTTACCAATCCTCTTCGTCGCCCTTGTTCAACGTCATCCAGATGAGGTCTTTCAACTCATCGATGCCTTGCTGGGCCACGGAGCTGATGAAGACGTGCGGCACCTTCTTGGGCAGGTGCTTCTTGATTTCCTTGATGGTGTCGTCGTCCACTAGGTCGCACTTGGTGATGGCCAGGATGCGGTCCTTGTCCATCAGTTCGGGGTTGTATTTCTTCAACTCGTTGAGCAGGATGTCGTATTCCTTCTTCACGTCGTCGGTGTTGGCAGGCACCATGAACAAGAGAGTAGAGTTGCGTTCGATATGTCTCAAAAACCTGATTCCTAGTCCTTTGCCTTCTGCAGCGCCTTCGATGATGCCCGGAATGTCGGCCATGACGAAACTGCGGTGACCACGATACTTGACGATGCCAAGGTTGGGCACCAAGGTGGTGAAGGGATAGTCGGCAATCTCAGGCTTGGCCGCCGAAACAACCGACAATAGTGTCGACTTGCCCGCGTTAGGGAAACCGACCAAACCCACATCGGCCAACAGCTTGAGTTCCAAAGTGATCCATTCCTCTTGGCAAGGCTCGCCGGGTTGGGCGAACTTGGGCGCCTGCAAGGTGGCTGTCTTGAAAAAGGCGTTTCCCTTGCCGCCACGACCGCCTTTGAGCAGCACGACCTCTTGGCCGTCTTCTGTGATTTCGGCAATCTGTGTGTGGTCTTCGGCATGGAAGGCCACCGTGCCAAGCGGCACGTCGATATAGATGTCATCACCAGCGGCACCCGTAAGTTGGTTTTTGCCGCCTGGCACACCGTCGCCGGCATAGATGTGCTTGGTGTAGCGCAGGTGGAGCAAGGTCCAAAGTTGGGCGTTGCCGCGCATGACGACATTGCCGCCGCGACCGCCGTCGCCGCCATCAGGACCGCCTTTGGGGATGTATTTCTCACGGCGAAAATGCAGCGAGCCCGCACCGCCTTTGCCCGAGCGGCAGAAAATCTTCACGTAATCAACGAAATTCGAGGTCATAAGGATATGTTTAACGGGTTGCGATGGGTTCAAAAGTCATCGATGAACTCATCGACGTTTTCATTGCTTTCAGATTGCCAGCAGTTGAAATCGAGGTCGACGCCAGGCGCATAAGGCTTGGCAAAATCGCCTTTGCTGAAGTTTAGGTTCTTGTCGGCATAGACTTTCTTCATGTAGAGAGCCCAGATAGGTAAGGCGGTGTGTGAGCCTTGTCCCAAACGGGTGGAGCGGAAGTGGACACTGCGGTCTTCGGCACCAACCCAAACACCAGTTGTGAGGTCGGGGGTGATACCCATGAAATAACCGTCACTGTTCTTCTGTGTGGTCCCCGTTTTGCCAGCAATAGGATTGTTGAAGCCATATAACGAGCGAAGACGGACACCTGTGCCGCTTTGCACCACGCCTTTCATTAGTTCGATGGTCTTATATGCGGCAATTTCGCTCATGGCTTCCGACTCTTCAGGGCTGAAACGTTGGATGACGTTGCCGTTCTTGTCCTCGATGCGGGTGATGAACATGGGCTTGATATAGACGCCTTGGTTGGCGAAAGTGCTCATTGCTCCCACCATCTCGATTAACTTCAGGTCGCAAGATCCCAAGCAGATGGAGGGAACAGCTTCGATGGGCGATTCGACACCCATACGGCGCACATGGGTGATGATGGCTTCGGGGCCGTAGTGATTCATTAAATATGCCGAGATCCAGTTGTTGGATTGGGCTAACGCACTTTTCAAGGTAATCTCGCCTCCGCCGCCTCCACCGTTGCTGGGCGACCAGAAGCGACCGTCTGGAAGCTCAATGTTGTAAGGGATGTTAGGAATTTTCGTACAGGGCGTAAACTCACTGTCGCCCATAGCATAGGAGTATAAGAAAGGCTTGAAGGTGGAACCTACCTGTCGACGGGCTTGCGTAACATGGTCATATTTGAAGAAACGGTAATCCAAACCGCCCACATACGCCTTCACATGACCCGTGTGTGATTCGATGGAGACCAAACTGGCTTGCAGGAACCATTTGTAGTATCGGATCGAGTCCATGGGTGTCATCACAGTGTCGATAGGGCCGTTCCACGAGAAGACCGTCATCGGCACAGGTCGGTTAAACTCGGCCTTGATGGAATCCAAGCACATGCCTGAGTTTTTCAACGTGCGGTAACGGTCGGTGCGTTTCATCGATGTTTCCATGATATGGTCGATTTCGTCAGCCGATATGTTGGAAAAGGGAGCGTTTTTGTGCCCTTTCCAGTGGTTGTAGAACATGGGCTGCAATTCCTTGCCCATGAACTCCTTGACGGCGTCTTCGGCATAGCGCTGCATACGCGAATCAATGGTGGTATAGATGCGCAAGCCATCACGATAGATGTTGTAAGGATTGCCATCGGGACGGCTTGTGGTCTTGGCCCATTCGTTGAGATAGCCTCTGAGGAACTCACGGAAATAGGTGGCTTGTCCAGTGTTGTGGTCTTTGATGTTGAAATGCGACATGTCGATTGGAATCTGCGAGATGGAGTCGCATTCAGCCTGGGTGATGAAACCTTTCTCGGCCATTTTCGAAAGAACGAGGTTGCGGCGTCCCAAGGAACGCTCAGGGTTGCGGATGGGACTGTAGCGTGTTGGGGCATTGACCACGCCGGCCATCAAAGCGCATTCTTCAATGGTCATCTCACTAGGCTTTTTGTCGAAGAATGTGCTTGCTGCCGAACGGATACCAAAGGCATTGTGACCGAAGGCCACAGTGTTCAGATACATGGCAACAATCTCTTCCTTTGAATAGTTGTGCTCCAGTTTCGTGGCGGTAATCCACTCTTGGAACTTACGCAACACAAGCTTTGGCGTGCTTAGGTTCTCGCCACGCGGGAAGAGGTTCTTGGCCAATTGTTGTGTGATGGTACTGCCACCGCCTTTCTTGTTGCCTGTGATGACGCCATAGGCCACGCGAAACAGGGCTTTCTCGTCGATGCCCGAGTGCTCGGTGAAGCGCTCGTCTTCAATGCTGATGAGGGCTTCGGGCATATATTGCGACAGCTCGGCATACCTGACGTTCGACCGGTTCTCGACGTAGTACGAACCAAGGATTTTTCCGTCGGCTGAGATAATCTCGGTGGCCAGGTTGGTTTGTGGATTCTCCAGCTCTTCGAAGCTCGGCATGGTGCCAAAGAGGCCTGTGGCTACACAGATGAAGAACAAGATGACAAGGAGCAAGAGGGAGCCAAAAATGATCCAAAGATTCTTGATGGCCTTTGATGATGTCTGATTTTGTTTCTTGTTTTTATCCATAATTTATTGTTTTTCAATGTATAAACCGATATCTGCGATGCCTTTCAGTATAGGCTCGCGCATAGCTTGTTCGATTTCAAAATGGTAGGTGCCCGCCAAAGGGAATTGCAGGTTTTCGTTCAGGGCCACGGTAAGGTCGCGCATGCTGCCGCTGCTCTTTCCAATCCAACGGCCTTGGGGCGTGGCAAGGGTACATTCTATCGTGTCGTGGGTGAGGTTGCCGTTAGGCATCTTCGTGTGAAGGAATACGAAGAGGTTGCTATAGCGATAATTCTCGAGATGGCGCAAGCCGATGCCGAATTCATAGCCGCTCACGGTGTCGTTGATGTTGACATCAAAAGCCACCCTGTCTTCCTGACGCCATTCGGCTTCGGGGATGACAGTGCGCTTGTCGAAGGAGTCGTTGGTACAAGCCGTAAAAGCCAAGGCTAAACCAATGATCAGCGTGGCGATGCTGGATGCTGAAGTAGGAATGTTGAATTTAGGCAAAGCCCAATTCATGCCCTTCCTCGTTCGGCATTGCTTATCCCAGATTTTAATAATGCCTTTCATATCAGTCACTCATCTTTTTGAGGTCGGCTTCGCCGTAGCCTTCGTTGGTATTGGTGTGGGCCTCCATCGTAACGGCATAGTCTTCCAGATTCTTGGGTTTCTGCCCTTTCTTGTTCATGGCGATGATCTCCTTCACCTTGTCGACGGGAACAGCCATGATATTGCTTTTGTCATTGGTGTAGGAGTACCACATGATGCCTTTGAAGACGTCGTTTTTCTGATGGATGGCGTCGCCACTCTCGAAGTGGAGCACGATGTTGGGGTCGGAGAAGGCTTTCAAGGCTTCCACATAGGCTTCGTATTCAAAGTTGAGGCAGCATTTCAGCTTGCCGCATTGTCCTGCCAGCTTCTGCGGGTTGGGTGAGAGTTGCTGCACACGGGCCACATTGGTCGTCACCGACTGGAAATCGCAGATCCATGAGGCGCAACAGAGTTCACGGCCGCATGACCCGAGGCCGCCCAACTTGGCCGACTCCTGGCGCACGCCAATCTGGCGCATCTCAATCCTGATGTGAAACTCCTCGGCCAGTTTCTTGATTAATTCGCGGAAGTCGACACGCCCATCGGCAGTGTAGTAGAAAATGGCTTTGGTCTTGTCGCCTTGGTACTCTACATCGTTGAGTTTCATCTCCAAGCCGAAGTTGTCGATAATGGTGCGAGTGCGCGATAAGGTGCTGTCTTCCAATTTGATGGCGGAAAGCCACTTCTCCACATCGTTGATGCGTGCCCTACGATAGATCTTCTTTAACTCATTGATGGGTGTGCGATACTTTTTGCGTTTCAACTGATGCTTAACGATTTCACCAAGCAAGGTGACAATGCCAATGTCGTGTCCGATGGCAGTCTCAACAGCCACCAATTCGCCCACCTCCAGATTGAGGTCTTCGGCATAGACAAAATAGTCCTTGCGGTCGTTCTTGAATCGCACCTCGGCAAGACATACCTTGCCTTTCACTTCTTGGTTTTCGTAGTCTTTCAGCCAATCGTATTGGCTCAGTTTGCAGCGACCACAATCCAGCACCTTGTCGCCCGAATTGTAGTTGGCATTCAAACGGCACCCCCGATTCACCAGTTGCGGTTCAAGAGGGTTGATATTGCTTTTATCTTGATTTTCAAACATTTGTCAATTTGCGCTATTATTCGTAAGATATTAAACTGCAAAAATACAAAAAAAATCCATATCTTTGCGGCCTAAAGTCAATAAGAAGTGTAATCATTAAAATCCAAATCATTATGAAAAAAGGTTTGATCATCATTCTGGCCATCGTCATTGCCGCAGTCCTTTGGGGCGTGAGCGTTTATAACGGCTTGGTTACCAAACAGGAATCTGTTGAAAAGGCTGTCGGTAACGTGCAGACGGCTTACCAACAACGTGCCGACCTGATTCCCAATCTTGTAGCCACGGTGAAAAACTATGCTGAATATGAAGCTGGCACTTTGACCGCTGTTGTCGAAGCCAGGGCCAAGGCCACCTCAGTTACGCTCGATCCGAGCAACCTCACAGAAGAAAACATGAAAGCCTTCCAAGCCGCCCAAGACGAGATGTCGGGCGCTTTGTCCCGCTTGTTGGTCACCGTCGAGCAATATCCTGACCTGAAAGCCAATCAGAACTACCTTGATCTGCAGTCGAAACTCGAGGCTTGCGAAAACACCATCGCCAACGCGAGAAGGGAATTCAACGATACGGCCAAGCAATACAACATCGCCAGGCGTCGTTTTCCCGCCAATGTGATTGCTGGCATGTTCCACTTCAACGAAATGCCGTATTTCAAGGCTTCGGAGGAGGCTCAGGAAGCGCCCGATGTGAAGGATTTGTTCCAATAAAGGAAAAATTTTTTGCGTAGATTTCAGCAAACCACTATTTTTGCGCCTTAAAATAAAGGACAATTATGTGTGGTATAGTCGCTTATGTAGGCCATCAAGAGGCCTATCCCATCCTCATCGAAGGCTTGAAACGCCTCGAGTATCGTGGCTATGACAGCGCTGGCGTGGCGTTGCTCAACAAGGCTGACGAACTGAATGTATATAAGGCCAAAGGCAAGGTCTCCGATTTGGAGGCCTTTGCTTCGTCAAAGGACGTGAGCGGTCACATCGGCATCGCGCACACGCGTTGGGCTACCCATGGCGAGCCCAATCAAGCAAACGCCCACCCCCATCGTTCGCAGTCGGGCAACATCGCCTTGATTCACAATGGCATCATCGAAAACTACCTCAGCCTCCGTAAAGAGCTTGAAAAACGTGGGTTCACCTTCCAGTCGTCGACCGATACGGAAGTGCTCACCAACCTCATCGAAGACGTGCAGATCAGCGAACATGTCGACCTGTTTGAAGCGGTCCGCATCGCACTGAATCATGTGATTGGCGCCTATGCCATTGTGATTGTGGAGAAAGGCCACCCCAACGAGCTTATCGCTGCGCGCAAAGGGAGCCCCATGGTAATTGGCATTGGCGAGGATGAGTATTACATTGCCTCCGATGCCACGCCTATCGTTGGTCGCACCCAGAAAGTGGTCTATCTTGAGGACGAACAGGTGGTGCACGTCAAAATGGGTGAGGAACTGCATATCAAGACCATACACGACGTGGAAGCAGTGCCTTATGTGCAAGAGCTGAAGATGAACCTCGATAGCATCGAGAAAGCGGGTTTCGACCATTTCATGATGAAAGAGATCTACGAGCAACCGACTATTGTCCGCGACACGATGCGTGGCCGCCTGCATCCGGAAGCCAACACTGTGCGCTTGGGCGGTATTGTGCAATATGAGAAACACCTCCTCTACGCCGATAATATTGTTTTTGTCGCTTGTGGCACCTCGTGGCACGCTAGCTTGGTGGGCAGCTATCTCATCGAGAAGCTGGCAAAAATCCGCGTGAAGGTGGAATATGCTTCCGAGTTTCGCTACCGCGATCCCGTCATCACGCCTCACGACGTGGTGATTGCCGTGTCGCAATCGGGCGAGACAGCCGATACCCTGGCTGCCATCCAGTTGGCGAAAGAGAAAGGCGCGGTGGTGTTGGGCATCTGCAATGTCATTGGCTCATCCATTTCAAGGGCCACTGATGCAGGCATATACACCCATGCTGGTCCCGAAATCGGAGTCGCCTCCACCAAGGCGTTCACTTCGCAAGTGACCGTCATGGCTATGTTGGCTTTGCGCCTTGCCGAATTGAAGGGTTCGCTCAAAGATGAGGAACGCCAGCAATTCCTTGATGAACTCGACCGCATCCCCGATAAAATCCAGTGGACCCTCGACCACAGTGGGCATGTGAAAGACATTGCCGAGAAATACAAGGATGTACACAACATGCTGTATTTAGGCCGTTTGCAAAACTATCCCGTTGCGCTCGAAGGCGCCCTGAAACTGAAAGAGATTTCGTACATCCATGCTGAGGGCTATCCTGCTGCTGAAATGAAGCATGGACCTATTGCGCTCATTGACAAGGATATGCCTGTGGTGTTCATTGCCACCAACCATAGCACTTATGAGAAGGTCCTTAGCAACATCCAGGAAGTGAAAGCACGCCATGGTAAGATTATCGCTGTCGTTAGCGAGAAGGATGTCTTGGCGCGCAAAATGGCGGATTACGTCATCGAAATTCCAGAGACGGAGTGCCTATATTCACCGCTTTTGGCTACGGTGCCGCTTCAAATCCTAGCCTATCATATCGCCGTGATGCGTGGTTGCAATGTCGACCAACCGCGTAATTTGGCTAAATCTGTCACTGTAGAGTAGGTTTTTTTTGTCACAAAATCCTGTGACGAACCAGAATTTTCGTCACAGTTTCCTGATTTTCGTCCCGTTTTTCGTCACTTTCGTCACAAACGTCGCTTTTTCGTCACTTTTTTGGATTGTTTGTGACATTGTTTGTCGCCTCCCATCGGGCTGTCCTATTTTTGCATCGTCAATCAATGGAAAAAGAGATGAAAAACAAGATTTGCACATTTGGCGACTCAATCATGCGTGGTGTGGTTTCCAGTGAAAAGGGAGCCGACGGCAAGCCGATATATAGGATTTCGGATTCGGGTTTTGTGAGCCGTTGCGAGCGACGTTTGGGCATCAAGATCCTGAACTTTGCCTGTTTTGGAAGCACCACGTCGCAAGGTATGAAGTATATTAATAGGTATGAAGACGAGGTGAAGGATACCGACATCGCCGTGTTTGAATATGGTGGCAACGACTGCGATTTCAATTGGAAGGCTGTGGCAGCCGCTCCCTCACAACCCCATGAGCCGAAGGTGACGTTGCGTAATTTCGTGAAGCAATACGAAGCCCTTATTAATAAGGTAAGAAGTATGAATGTCAGGCCAGTTATCATGTCGATGCCGCTCATCGACCCCGACCGTTTTTTCGATTTCCTTTCCATGGGCCTGAATCGCGACAACATTTTGAAATGGCTGGGAGGGAAGACCATGCGGATCTACCAATGGCACGAGATGTACAACGTCGAGCTTTTTAAGATGGCGCACGATTTGCAGGTTCCCATCATTGACATTACAACGCCGTTTTTGGAGACGGTCGACTACAGCGACTATCTTTGCGACGACGGTATCCATCCCAACGAGAAAGGGCATGCCCTTATAGCCGATACGGTGGCTGTCAAGGCAACGGGTTATCTGCATCGATGAGTTTTGAAAATCATGATAGGGCTAGAATTGGGCGGACTATTTCCATATCCATATCCAACAACAAGGTCTGCCGGAAAGCCCAAAAAAACAGCCTCCAATGGGAGGCTGTTTTCGTAGTACCGAAGGCCGGGATCGAACCGGCACGAGTGTTACCTCATCGGTTTTTGAGACCGACGCGTCTACCGATTCCGCCACTTCGGCATGGTCGTCACGGTTGAACGAGGCTGCAAAATTACAAATTTTTTCAATTCCTGCATACAAGAATCGAAATTTTTCTGTTTTTGTCTTGTCCGCTCGAAGAAAATCCCTACTTTTGCAGCCTGAAATATTCACATAAAACATCCATTCAAAATGTCAGGAAGATTTGTTTCCATTTTTGCAGGAAGAGCCACTTCGGAACTGGGTGCCAAAATCGCCGAAGCCTATGGTGCTCCTCTTGGCAAGTCGTCGGTTGTCGTTTTCTCCGATGGCGAATTCCAGCCTTCATATGACGAAAGCATCCGTGGTCGCCATGTGTTCCTCGTTCAGTCGACCATGCCGTCGACAGACAACCTGATGGAACTGTTGCTCATGATCGATGCCGCCAAGCGTGCTTCGGCGCATAAGATCATCGCTGTGATACCTTATTTTGGTTGGGCGCGTCAAGACCGTAAGGACCAACCGCGTGTGAGCATCGGCTCGAAATTGGTGGCCAACCTGCTTGTGGCCGCTGGTGTCAACCGAATCATCACGCTCGACCTTCACGCCGATCAGATTCAAGGCTTCTTTGACATTCCTGTCGATGCACTTTATGCCTCAAGTCTCTTCATTGATTATATCCAGAAGATGCAAATCAATGACCTGATGATGGCATCGCCCGATGTGGGCGGCTCGAAGCGCGCCTCAGCCTATGCCAAACGTCTGGGATGCGACCTTGCTATCTGCCACAAACAACGCTCACGCGCCAACGTGGTCGACAACATGACCCTCATCGGCGACGTGAAAGACAAGAACGTAATCCTTGTCGACGACATCATCGACACAGCTGGGACTATCGTCAAGGCCGGCCAGGTGCTGATGGACAACGGCGCCAAGAGTGTCCGCGCCTTTGCCACCCATGCCGTTTGCAGCGGTCCCGCCATGGAGCGTCTCGACAACTCTGTCTTCGAAGAAGTGGTGGTAACGGATTCCATCCCATTGCCCAATAACGCCTCCAAGAAAATTAAGGTGGTAAGCACCGCTCCGCTGTTTGCCGATGTCATCCATCGTGTTGAATCATACGAGAGCATTAGCTCGTTATTTAAATAATTAAATCATTAACAATTAAACAATCAAACAAAATGAAAACTGTATCATTGAGCGGTTCTCTTCGCGAGAACGTAGGGAAAAAGGATACGAAAGCTTTGCGCAACGCCGAAATGGTGCCTTGCGTGATGTATGGTGCTGGTGAAGAGCAAGTTCACTTCGCCACCGCCGAGAAGAACTTCTCCAAGATCCTGTTCACCCCCGAGACCTACATCGTTGAATTCGACATCAACGGCAAGGTTTACAAGACCATCCTGCAAGACATCCAGTATCACCCTGTGACCGACAAGGTGCTGCATGCCGACTTCCTCATCGTGAAGGAAGACAAACCCATCACCGTGACACTGCCTATCGCCCTCGAAGGCTCTGCTGCCGGTGTGATGCGCGGTGGTAAACCCAAGATGGGTGTCAAGAAGGTGAAAGTCTGTGGCTTGATCAAGGACCTGCCCGACTACATCAATGTCAACATCAGCAACGTTAACATCAACGAAGCCATCAAGGTGAAGGACCTCAACATCGAGAATGTCACTCCTGTCACTCCTGGCTATACTGTCATCTATGCCGTCAACGCTGCCCGTGGCGCTGTTGTGGGCGAAGAAGAGGCTGCAGAATAATCAATTTATTCAACCATACGAATAGGCCGTCTTCGGGCGGCCTTTTTTTTGACTTATGAAATACCTGATTGCCTGTTTGGGAAATATCGGCGCCGAATACGACAACACGCGCCACAACATCGGCTTCAAGATTGCCGACCGCTTGGCGAAGGACTTGGAGTGTTCGTTCACTACTGGCCGTTTGGCTCAGACCGCTGAGGCGAAGTATCGTGGCAAGACCTTGCTTCTCATCAAGCCGACAACTTACATGAACCTGAGCGGCAAGGCGGTGAAGTATTGGCTCGACCAAGAAAAGATTCCCATCGAGAACCTGCTGGTGGTCAACGACGATATCGCGTTGCCCTTGGGTACATTGCGCCTCCGCAAGCAAGGTGCCGACGGAGGCCACAATGGGCTGACCGATATCATCGAAAAGCTGGGCACCAATGTGTTTTGCCGGCTGCGTTTCGGCCTTGGCGACGATTTTCCGCGCGGCCGTCAGGTCGATTTCGTCCTCGGCCATTGGAAGCCCTCGGAGGAGCCTATCGTAGACGAAAAAGTGGACCAGGCTGTAGAAATCATCAAGAGTTTCGTCACCCAAGGGCCCGACAGGACGATGAATTTGTTTAATAAGAAGTGAGTTTTTTATTGCTCTGCCTCGCGGGCTTTCTTGTCCTTCAGCGAGCCTTCAAAGATGTCGAAGCAGACGAAGCGGCATTCCAATGGACCGTTCCAGATAGGAATCTTGGCTGTGGGCTTGAGGCCTACATGGCGCAGGGCCACGGCATCGTCGGTGATGAGCCAGCATTGGAAGCCTTGAAAATTGTGCTTCAGCGTGCGTCCGATTTCCTCATACACATTGTCGATGTTGTCTTCTTCCAAGCGGTCGCCGTAGGGTGGGTTGATGACAACGATGCCACCGCCTTCGGGTGGGGTGAGGTCGTGCATGTCCTTCTTCATCAGGTGGATGTCGTGTTGAAGGTGGGCGTAGTTGATGTTGCCATCGGCGATGGCGACGGCCTTGGGTGAGCGGTCGGAGGCCCAGATTTCGTATTCGAAATCGCAGATTTTGGCGTCGGCCTCTTGGCGGATGCGTTGCCAGAGGTCGGCATCGTAGTCGTCCCATTTCATGAACCCCCATTGCTTACGGTAATAGCCAGGTGGTATTTTCATGGCATACATGGCCGCTTCGATGGGTAGCGTGCCTGAACCGCACATGCAGTCGAGGAAGTTGCAGTCGGCCTTCCAGCCTGTGAGTTGGATGAGGCCAGCGGCTAGCACCTCGTTCATCGGGGCCTTGTCGACTTGCTTGCGGTAGCCACGATGGTGTAGGCTCTCGCCCGAGCTGTCGAAGAGGAGCGTCACCTTGTCCTCACGGATGTGCAGATTGATGCGCAAGTCAGGATTCAGAGTGTTGACGTTGGGACGGAAGCCGTAAACATCACGAAAGAGGTCGACGATGGCGTCTTTCACCGTGAGGGCGGCATATTGCGAGTGGGTGAAGAAACGTCCGCTCGTGACGGCATCGACGCAGAAGGTTTGGTCGGTGCGCAACAGCTCGCACCAGTTGATTTCCTTCACCTTGGCATACAATTCGTCGGTGTTTTTTGCGAAGAAGTTCTTGAAAGGCTTGAGCACCTTGAGGGCGGTACGCACCTCGTAATTAATGCGATACATCAGTTCCTTGTTGCCTTCGCAGATGACGGCGCGGTGCATCGGGCGCACGTTTTTGGCCCCAAGGGCCTTGATTTCTTTGGCCAGCACGTCTTCAAGTCCAGCGGCGGTTTTGGTAATTAATTGGTAATTGTCTTCCACGGGATGAAATTTTCGGCAAAGATAATGTTTTTGTCGGTTTCGTGCAAATTTACTACTTTTGCGGCCACAATATTATCCATCATGAAAGAAGTAAGAGTAAGATTTGCCCCCAGCCCGACGGGTCCTTTGCACATCGGGGGTGTGCGCACTGCATTATATAACTACCTGTTTGCCAAAAAGAACGGCGGCAAGATGATCCTCCGTATCGAGGACACCGACCAAACGCGCTTTGTGCCGGGTGCCGAAGAATACATCGTGCAATCCTTGGATTGGTGCGGCATCAAGTTCGACGAGAGCGACTATGTGGGTGGCAATTACGGCCCTTACAAACAAAGTAACCGCAAACATCTTTATAAGCAATATAGCGACGAACTGTTGGCCAAAGGCTGTGCCTATATTGCCTTCGACACCGCTGAGGAGCTCGACAAATACCGCAAAGAGGCCGAAGCCAACAAGCAGACCTTCATCTATAACTGCCAAAGTCGCAAACATCTGCGTAACAGCCTGACGATGAGCAAGGAAGAAGTCGACAAGCTGATGGCCGACGGCACGCCCTACACCGTGCGTTTCATGATCCCCGAAGACCGCGAAATCGTGATGCACGACCTGATTCGTGGCGAGGTGCACGTGCAAACCAACACTTTGGACGACAAGGTGCTCTTTAAGAGCGACGGGATGCCGACTTATCACTTAGCCAATATCGTCGACGACCATTTGATGGAGATCAGCCACGTCATCCGTGGCGAGGAATGGCTGCCTTCGATGCCGCTCCACGTCATGCTTTACGAGGCCTTTGGTTGGGAAGCCCCGAAGTTTGCCCACCTGCCCCTGCTACTCAAACCCGATGGCAATGGTAAATTGAGCAAGCGCGACGGCGACCGCCTCGGTTTCCCCGTTTTCCCGATGTATTGGGTCGACCCGAAGACGGGCGACACGGCCATGGGCTACAAGCAGTCGGGCTACTATCCTGAGGCGTTCATCAACATGCTGGCTTTGTTAGGCTGGAATCCGGGCACCGAGCAAGAAATCTTCACCATGGACGAGCTTATCCAGGCTTTCTCGCTGGAGCGTTGCAGCAAAAGCGGCGCCAAGTTCAACGTGGAAAAGACCAAGTGGTTCAACCACGAGTGGCTGATGCGCAAGTCGAACGAGGAGGTCGGCAAGGACTATCAGGCTTGGCTGAAGGCTGAGAAAAACCTTGATGTGCCGCTCGATTTTGCCGTAAAAGTGGCTGGACTTGTGAAAGATAGAGTCAATTTCGTGAAGGAAATCTGGGATCAAAGTTTCTTCTTCTTTGAGGCCCCGACCGAGTATGACCCTGTGACTGTGAAGAAGCGCTGGAAAGAGAACAGTGCCGAGACGATGCTTAAGGTGAAGGAAGTCATCAAGGGCATCGAACCTTTCACTTTGGCCAATATCGACGAGACCTTGAACAATTGGATTACGTCCAACGAATTGAATATGGGTCTCGTGATGAACGGCCTGCGCCTGATGGTGGTGGGTGCCGGCAAAGGTCCACACATCGGCGAAATCCTTGAGCTTTTGGGCAAGGAAGAGACCCTCAAGCGCATCGATGCGGGCGTGAAAGCCTTGGGTTAATCTTAGTATACGACTAGCTGTTGCGTAGTGGTGCCTTGCGATGTCACTACCGTAACAATGTAAATCCCTGATGTAAGGTCGGTGGTGTTGATGACACATCTGTTTTCACCATCCAGCGTCATGACTTTGGTTTGCTGTCCCATAAGGTTGTTGAGCACGACTTTTTGCAAGCCGTCTTCGGCCCATAGGTTGACCGCATCATGAGTGGGGTTAGGATAGAGAGCCACATTAAGGGTTTTGTATTCTGACGCCGATGTGGGTTGTAGTCCAGCCAACAGAGCCACGGTGCCCAAGTTGAGTTCGGTGAAGCGTTTGGATTGCTCCAAATTATTGACACTCAATCCTAAGACATCCTGACGAGTATGGATAAAAGGTGAGCTGGCGTGTGTGTCTTCGAAAGGATGGATGGCCGCATAGCCATTGCGGTTGAACGACGAGTAGTCGCTGTCGCCCCAAGCCAACCAATCCTGCCAAATGCGCATCTCGGGGAAATAGGTACGGCTGAAACTTTTCACGTAATCACCTAGTAATGAGTCACGTGTAGTGTACATTAGGTTAACGTGGATGTCGGAGCCTTCTGCAAGGTAGCCTGTCATGTCGAGGTTGAAGTAGGCCACGATGTCCAAGCCTTGTTCGGCCATGTCATGAGCATAGGCTGCACTACCCACGAGTCCGATTTCTTCGGCGTTCCAGTTGGCGAAGATGATGGAGCGTTCGAATTTGTAAGGACTGAGCAGCCGAGCTGTCTCCAGGATGCCTGCCACGCCCGAGGCATTGTCGTCGGCACCAGGCGAACGGATGGTGTCGGGATCGGAACCATCGGAGTTCCATGAGTCGTAATGCGCTCCGCAAATCACAAACTCGTCGGGCTTTGTAGTGCCCCATTTCACTGCGAGAATGTTGTCTGCCGTCTCGATGTCGGAGTCGGGCATGGGGAAGTTGTGGAGCATCACCATGTCGACATCGAGTTTTTGGTAGTATCTGACGAGCCAGTCTTGCACATCCCAAATGAAACGACTGTCGTATCGACGGGTATGGTACGAACTCAAATGTTCGATGTTCGCCTCGATGCTGTCGGCGGAGACGGCGTCCATCAAAGAGCGAATTTGCGGATCTTCCGTTGTAACTATTGGATAATCATGTTCATAGATATGTGGCGATTGCGCATAGGCCACGATTCCCAAAGCCATCCAAAAGGCTGTAATCCATATTTTTCTCATGGTTATATTTTTAAACGCTATACTACAAACTTATAGTCCTTTCACATGTGGTTTACCCGCAATGAAGTCCTTCAGGTAAAACGGCTCGAAGTAGGCCACGTCGACAAAATCTTGTTCCCTTAAGGCTTTTTCAGCCAATGGGAGCATGAAAGCCGCGGAAGGCTTGAAGCCGTCGATAACACTTATATTAGGTTGGTTTTCAAATACTTTATTTAGTTTTGGCGCCCCATCGCCAAAGAGCCAAAGATGATGGTCTTTCCTCAAATCCTCGAAAGAATGCTCATCGATGATGAGGGCGGCAGTGTCATTGATTTTGTTCAAGTTGGTATCGAAAATGGCAGCGTAAACCTCCATCCTTCGGGCATCGATCATGGGGATAAGTAAGTCGTTTTCACCAAGTTGGCTTCCCAACTTCATTTTCATGCCATAGGCCATGGCCTCCAAGGTATCGATGGCCATCAGGGGCAGGTCGGCGGCATAGCAAATGCCTTTGGCCGTACTTACCCCGATGCGCAAGCCCGTGTAGGAGCCTGGACCCTTGCTTACCGCTACGGCATCGAGTTGTGTATAATCGATTCTACCCACTTCCATCACTTCGCGGATAAAATTGGTAATCTTTTCGGAATGAGCGTTTTGCCCTTCCGTCTCGCGCAAAGCGATAGTACAACAGCTTTCGTTGAGTGCCACTGAACAGACTGGTGTGGCGGTTTCCAAACAAAGTATCATGGTCTCTTCTATTTTGTTGATGCAAAAATAGGCTTTTTTGTGGTATCTTAGAAGTCCGGATTAGTCCTTTTTTATTAATTAAAAAATTAATGTTGTTGGAATTGTAAAAATTCGTATATTTGCCTCATTAATTTGCCTTTTTAGGCTTTTTTATATATGATTGAAATAGAGTTCGTTAAGCATTCTTGATGGGACTTAGGAGGCGAAGCTGTATTATGACGGAAACAACAATTTTCATTTCTGAGGCAACAAAACGCAATTGGGATAAGCTGAATAGCAGCGGCAACGACCGACTGAAGCGTCGTGCCAATAAAAGTCGTTCGCAAAAAATCATCACGCCCGAAGGCTATGTAATTGCAGGCAGTCTGCCACGATTTGTGGAGGAGTTGAGGAATACCACCTATCCCATCAATGACTTGATTTTCAGTCTCTGTGCCTTGTATGTTGAACACAATCGTGTGAACGAGGCCAACAAGCGACGTTTTTTCGAAGAATATACGCATTACCAACGTCTCGATGTCGGTGTGCCGCGTCAGATTCTCAAGAACCGACAAGACGATTGGATCGGTTTTGTTTACCAATCGTTGACTGCGGAAGGCCAACGCATACTGAAAGGCTTATACTATACTAAACCAGTGATTGTCAATGAGATGCTATCCGATATTCGCATTCTTAATGGAGAGCGTTTCCTTGATCCTTGCTGTGGAAGCGGCATCTTTTTGCTCAAATTGGAACATGCTACAATGGAGCAGCTCTACGGCATTGACAACGACCCGTTGGCTGTGATGATAGCCAAAGCAAATCTGATGGTCAAATACGGAGAATCCGCTGTTTATCCTCAAATCTATCAGATGGACTTTTTGCTTCATGCAGTCTCGGCCCTTGGCGACTTGAGGTTCGACTACATCGTCACCAACCCACCTTGGGGCACCGAGAAAGGCCATTTGCACGCTTCGGATGTCATCCAATCGAAGGAGAAGGCTTCATTGTTCTTTACGGAGTCGTTTAAGTTCTTGAACAAGAATGGAATACAACACTTTCTTTTGCCCTCGTCACTGATGAAGATTAAAGTGCATGCTGATTTGCGTCGCTTTGTGACGCACGAGACGCGCATGGAGAGCCTGAAATGTTACCGCGAGCGTTTCAAAGGGGTGTTTACGGATTTCATCAGTCTGAAGGTCAGCAAGAAACCTGTATTTGGAAGCCAGAACTATTTGGTGTATGGTGCCAACAACGTGGTGTCGCGTAAGGAGTTTGTGCCGCTCGAGGACGATTTCTGCGCCATCCCGATGCTGGCCGACCGCGACGAAGCCATCATCAGTAAAGTGGAACGCTTGCGCCATGATGATCTCTCGCATAGCCAATGGGCCTTGGGCATCATCACGGGCAACAACGCCAAAGTGCTGAAAGACAGACCGCGAAAAGGTCTGGAGCCCATCTTTACGGGCAAGGACATTGCAAAATACAGCTTGAAGGCACCAAGTCGCTATATCAAGTTCGATCGTGCTGATTTCCAGCAATGTGCAAAGGAAGAGTTCTATCGCGCAAAGGAGAAGCTGGTTTATAAGTTTGTCTCAGGCAAGCTTTGTTTCACTTACGACGACAAGCAACGGCTTTTCCTCAACAGCGCGAACATCCTTATCCCTGACATTGACGGCATGAGCACGAAGACCGTGCTGGCTTTCTTGAACTCGTCGTTGTTCAACTTTCTGTACACCAAGCGTTTCAATGACCTCAAAATATTGAAGGGCAATCTTTGTACTTTGCCGTTCCCGATAGTTACAGCAGAGCAAGACCTGCAATTCACCGAACTTGTTGACAAGGTTTTAGGTGGCGACACCAGTAGCCAGGAAGAAATCGACAAGATGATTTTTGGTTTGTACGAACTTGATAATGATGAGATTGACTTAATCTTAAATCTTAAATTTTGAATTTTAAATAGATGAATATACTAGTCACAGGCGGGGCCGGCTTCATCGGCTCCCATACTTTAGTTGAATTGAATGCCGCGGGCCATGAGACCGTGGTTATCGATAACCTCAGCAACTCCAACCGCAAGTCGTTGGAACGCGTGGCGGAGTTGACGGGCAAGGAAATCCCTTTCTACGAAGTTGACATTCGCGACCGCGAAGGCCTCAACCGCGTGATGGAAAAGCATCACTTCGATGCTTGCATCCACTTCGCTGGACTGAAGGCCGTGGGCGAAAGCGTGGAAAAGCCCTGGGAATACTACGAAAACAACATCGGCGGCACGCTCGTCTTACTCGACGTGATGCGCAAGCATGGCTGCAAGAACATCATCTTCTCGTCGTCGGCTACGGTTTATGGCGACCCGGCCATCATCCCCATCACGGAGGAATGCCCCAAGGGCCATTGTACCAATCCCTATGGCCAAACCAAGAGCATGCTCGAAGAAATCATGATGGACATGCAGAAGGCCGACAAGGAATGGAACATCGTGCTATTGCGCTATTTCAACCCCATTGGTGCCCACCCGAGCGGCAGGATAGGGGAGAACCCCAACGGCATCCCGAACAACCTGATGCCATACGTCACGCAAGTGGCTGTTGGCAAACGACCCGAATTGGGTGTTTTCGGCAACGACTATCCCACGCCCGACGGCACCGGCGTCCGCGACTACATCCATGTCGTGGACTTGGCACGAGGCCATGTGGCAGCCCTGCAAGCCATCGAAAGGAAGTGTGGCATAGCGATTTATAACCTTGGCACGGGACAAGGCTATTCGGTATTGGATGTCGTGAAGGCCTTTGAGAAGGTGAACGGTGTAAAGATTCCATATAGCATCAAGCCGAGGCGTGCTGGTGATATTGCCATCTGTTATTCCAATCCCGCCAAAGCGGAACGCGAGTTGGGCTGGAAGGCGCAGTATGGCCTCGAAGAGATGTGCCGCGACTCGTGGAACTGGCAACGGAATAACCCTGATGGGTATTGATTTTTGGAGAACAAAACTAACAAAACCTTCAAAACAAAGATTATCTTAGCCATCGAAACAAGCAACGGCGGCCAACCGGCACGCCGTTGCAAAGCCACCTTACGGTGGCATACCCCCCCCACCAATAACTACTATGATTGACATCGATGCCTTAAAAAACTATGCTTACGATACGATAGGTGCCATTCATGAGGTTCACAAAGAATTGGGACCTGGGTTGAACGAGAAAATCTATCAAGAAGGTTTGCAGTTGGAGTTGACAGAAAGAGGTATTCCGTTTGAGCGCGAATTGACATTTCATCCATTTTATCATGGCCAAAAAATGGAAGCCACATATCGGTTGGATTTTCTTGTAAATAAAGATATTGTGGTGGAATTGAAAACGGTTGATAGCCTAATATCTGAACATAAAGCTCAACTATTTAACTATTTGCGATTGACGGGTGCTACTGTTGGGATTCTTGTTAATTTTTACCCAAAGTTTGCAGAAATTGAGCGATATTTCCATGACAAGGAGGAGAAAGAAATCTATGGTTCAGATGGCTTTGCTGTCAGGAAGTTCAAATCATTCTAAAAGCTAATCTGCATCCGTCAGGATGCGTTGGAAAGCACGCCGGTTGGCTGCTTTCCTTGTTCTCAAAAAAGGTTTTGTCAGTTTTGTAGGTTTTGTTCTAAAAAAGAAAAATATGAAAGGAATCGTTCTCGCCGGAGGCTCCGGCACAAGATTGTATCCCATCACCAAGGGCGTCAGCAAACAACTGCTCCCCATCTACGACAAGCCGATGGTGTATTATCCCATCAGCGCATTGATGCTTGCGGGCATCCGCGACATCCTCATCATCAGCACGCCACAGGACCTCCCGGGCTTCAAGCGCCTTTTGGGCGATGGCTCCGACTTCGGCGTCCGTTTCGAATATGCCGAACAGCCCTCACCCGACGGTCTGGCTCAGGCCTTCATTATCGGCGAAAAGTTCATCGGTGACGACTGCGCATGCCTCGTCTTGGGCGATAACATCTTCCATGGCAACGGCTTCACCAGGCTGCTGGAGAATGCCGTGCGCGATGCCGAAGAGTACCAGAAAGCTACAGTGTTTGGCTACTGGGTGGCCGACCCTGAACGATATGGTGTAGCAGAGTTCGACAAGGAGGGCAATTGCATCAGCATCGAGGAGAAACCCAAACAGCCCAAGTCGAATTACGCCGTGGTGGGTCTCTATTTCTACCCCAACAAGGTCGTCAAGGTGGCCAAGAGCATTAAGCCTTCGGCGCGTGGCGAACTGGAGATTACGACGGTGAATCAGGAGTTCCTGAAGGACGGCGAACTGAAAGTGCAGACACTTGGTCGTGGTTTCGCTTGGCTCGACACGGGCACGCACGACTCGCTTTCGGAGGCCTCCACTTTCGTTGAGGTCATCGAGAAGCGTCAAGGGCTGAAAATCGCTTGTCTTGAGGGCATTGCCTACCGAAACGGCTGGATTACCGAAGAGAAGATGAGGCAATTGGCCCAGCCGATGCTGAAGAACCAATATGGACAATATTTGCTCCGCGTCATCGACGAAATGAAGGAGGAGATTAATTCTGACACTTTCCGAAAACTGCAATAAAACCTTACGACATGAATTATAAAAGATCAATCATCATCACGGGCGGTGCGGGCTTCATCGGCAACCACGTCGTGCGACTGTTCGTCAACAAATACCCTGAATATAAAATCATCAACCTCGACAAGTTGACCTACGCCGGCAACCTCGCCAACCTGAAAGATATTGAGGATAAGCCCAACTACAAGTTTGTCCGCATGGACATCTGTGACTTCGACGGCGTATACAAGCTGATGCAGGACGAACACGTCGACGGTATCATCCACCTTGCAGCCGAAAGCCATGTGGACCGCTCCATCAAAGACCCGTTTACCTTCGCGCAAACCAATGTGATGGGCACGCTGAGCCTTTTGCAAGCCGCGAAGTTGTATTGGGAGAATATGCCTGAGAAATGGGATGGCAAGCGTTTCTACCACATCAGCACCGACGAGGTCTACGGAGCATTGGAGCTGACCCACCCCGAGGGCATCGAACCGCCTTTCAGCACCAAGGCCAGCAGCGATAAGCATCACTTGGCCTTCGGCGACAAGTTCTTCACCGAGGACCTGAAATACCAGCCTCACAGTCCATATAGTGCCGCCAAAGCCTCGAGCGACCACTTCGTTCGCGCCTTCCACGACACCTATGGCCTGCCCACCATCATCACCAACTGCTCCAACAACTACGGCCCTTACCAATTCCCCGAGAAACTGATACCTTTATTTATCAACAACATCCGTCACCGCAAGCCGTTGCCCGTCTACGGCAAGGGTGAGAATGTGCGCGACTGGCTCTTCGTGGAAGACCACGCCCGTGCCATCGACCTCATCTTCCATCAAGGCAAGGTGGGCGACACCTACAACATCGGTGGCTTCAACGAGTGGAAGAACATCGACCTCATCAAGGTGCTCATCAACACGGTGGACCGCCTGCTGGGTCGTAAAGAAGGCGAGGACATGGACCTCATCACCTACGTCACCGACCGCGCTGGGCACGACCTGCGCTATGCCATCGACTCCACCAAGCTCCAAAAGGAACTCGGTTGGGAGCCGAGTCTCCAATTCGAGGAGGGCATCGAGAAGACCGTCCGTTGGTACTTGGACAACCAGGAATGGATGGACAACGTCACTAGCGGTGACTATCAGAAGTACTACGAGGATATGTACAAAAACAGATAATAATCGCAAAAGGATATAGATTCCATGCTCCTGCACATCCAGCGCATGAATGACATATCCTTTTGCAAAAAACTGATAAATGGACAAAGTAACGATTATCGACTACGACCGGATCTATAAGAACTTCATCGACGAGAAGTACTTGCACGACGGTCACGACGAATACTACTACCGTAACCAACAAGTTGGCAAACCGCTCGACACTTGGCGTCATCTGCGTTCTGATGAAATCGAGCGCTTGGTGAAAAACAGCAACTCGGCCACCAACTGGGACGACATTTGGGTGACCGACGAGTTCGACACCAACATGATTCGCAACAACCATTTCTTCGGCATGGTGCGCATCGGACGCGTGACGCGTAAAGTGTTGCAATACCACGATTTGCGCGTGCCCATCGGTATCACTTCCAGCAGCATCATATCGTGCGACATCGGTGATGATTGCGCCATCCACGACGTGCACTACATGGCCAACTACATCATCGGCGACCGCAGTATCCTTTTCAACATCCAGGAGATTTCGACCACCGACCATTCCAAGTTTGGCAACGGCACTATCAAGGAAGGCGAGCCTGAAAGTGTGCGCGTGTGGCTCGAAGTGATGAACGAAATCGGGAGCCGCAAGATCATGCCCTTCGACGGCATGATTACAGCTGACGCCTATCTATGGGCGAAATACACCGATGACACCAAGCTGCAGGAACGACTCAAGGAAATCACACAAGCCAGTGTCGACTTCCACAGAGGTTACTATGGCACCGTGGGCGAATCGTGCGTCATCAAGAACTGCTGGATCCTCAAGGATGCCAAAATCGGTCCTTATTGTTACATCAAGGGTGCAAGCAAGCTGAAAAACATCACCATCAACTCGTCGGAAGAGGAGCCTTCGCAGATTGGCGAGGGTGTCATCATGGTCAATGGCGTGACGGGTTACGGCTGCCGCATCTTCTATTCGGTGGTGGCCACCCGGTTTGTCCTCGGCGACAACTGCAACCTGAAATATGGTGCGCGCCTCATCCACTCGGTGTTGGGCGACAACTCCACCATCTCGTGCTGCGAGGTCTTGAACAACCTCATCTTCCCCTCGCACGAACAGCACCACAACAACTCCTTCCTCATCTCGGCTTGCGTGATGGGACAGAGCAATATGGCCGCTGGCGCCACCATCGGCTCGAACCACAACAGTCGCGCCACCGACGGCGAGATCGTGGCTTCGCGTGGTTTCTGGCCGGGCCTCTGCTCCAGCATCAAGCATTCATCGAAGTTCGCCTCGTTCACCCTGCTCTCGAAGGCCGACTATCCCAACGAGCTCAACATCATGCTCCCGTTCTGCTTGGTCAACAATAACACGGCAGAGAACGAGCTGGAGGTGATGCCCGCCTATTGGTGGATGTACAACATGTACGCCATCGCCCGCAACACCTCGAAATACCTGAAACGCGACAAACGCAAGCGCAAAATACAGAACATTGAGTTTGAGACCCTTGCGCCCGATACCGTTGAGGAAATCATCGAAGGCCGCAAGTTGCTTGAGGTGTGGGTGGCCAAGGCCTACCTCCGCAAGAAAGGCGAAGACCTGGAGAAATACGAATACTATGACCTGCGCGAATGCGGCAAACAACTCCTCGACTTCGAGCCTGAGACCGTCAAAACGCTGGAAGTCTTCGGCGAGCACATGGAAAAAGGCCATCGTAAGGTGCGTATCCTCAAGCCTTTGCAGGCTTATCACGCATACGGTGACATGATTACCTATTACGCCGTGAAGACTTGTCTGCATTATCTTGAAAGCCATCCCGACGTCGACATGGAGACCATTGTCAACCACATGAAAGGCAAGCGCCTGCGCAAGTGGATCAACCTTGGCGGTCAGACGATGCCAGAAGAATACGTCGATCAACTGCGTGCCGACATTCGCGACGGCGTGCTCAACACTTGGGACGAGATCCATCACCGTTACGACGAACTGTGGGACAACTATCAGCAGGAAAAACTGCGCCACGCCTACTTCTCGCTGATGTTTCTCTACAAGGACGAGACCGATGTGCTGACTGAAGAGATGTGGCACGACAACTTGGACAAAGCCATCCGTATCCAGCATTTCATCTGCGACCAGGTGTATGAAAGCCGCAAAAAGGATTACGAGAACGAGTTCCGCAATGCCACGTTCCGCAACGAAGCCGAGAAACTGGCCGTTGTGGGCAGCATCGACGACGTCTCCTTCGTCAAGCAAATCCGCCAGGAGACAGAAGATTTCATAACCTTAATTCAAAAATACCGTAATACCCATTAATGGGCCTCTGGCTTCTGGCTTTTGGCCTCTGGCAGCCTCTTCCCCAAAGCGTCATCGCGGGCGCGGACCCGCGATCTCCTGGTGACAAGGGGATACCGCCAGTAGCCAGCAGCCAAGAGCCAGTAGCCACTGAACAACTAAACAACTGAACAACTAAAAACTATACAATCATGAGAGTCATCATCGAAAAAAACTACGACGCCATGTCGCGTTGGGCCGCCAATCACATTGTTGAACGCATCAAGGCTTTCAAGCCGACGGCCAAGAAACCTTTTATCCTCGGTCTGCCTACGGGCTCAACCCCTATCGGCACCTATAAGGAACTCGTGCGCCTCTACAAGAAGGGCGAGATCTCTTTCAAGAATGTGGTCACCTTCAACATGGACGAATACGTCCGCATCCCTGAGGACCACCCCGAGAGCTACCACAGCTTCATGTGGAACAACTTCTTCAAGCACATTGACATCAAGAAGGAGAACGTCAACATCCTCAACGGCAACGCCGAAGATCTCGAGGCCGAGTGCGCCCGCTACGAGGAAAAGATCAAGAGCTACGGTGGCATCGACCTCTTCATGGGCGGCATCGGTCCTGACGGCCACATCGCCTTCAACGAGCCCGGCAGCAGCCTGACTTCGCGCACCCGCGTGAAGACCCTCACCTCCGACACCATCATTGCCAACTCACGCTTCTTCGACAATGATATTAATAAGGTGCCGAAGACCGCTCTCACCGTTGGCGTAGGCACTGTGATGGACAGCCGTGAGGTGATGATTTTAGCTAACGGTCACGGCAAGGCCCGCGCTTTGGCCCATGCCATCGAGGGTGCTGTCAGCCAAATGTGGACTGTGAGCGTGCTGCAGATGCATCCGAAGGGCATCATCGTTTGCGACGATGCGGCCTGCGACGAGCTTAAATACGGCACAGTCAAGTATTTCAAGGATATTGAAAAGAATAACATATAATGAAAAATTTTGCAATCATTGGCGTTGGCGGCTACATCGCTCCGCGCCACCTCAAAGCCATCAAAGACACGGGTAACAACCTTGTCTCCGCCTACGACAGGAGCGACAGTGTGGGCATCATGGACAGCTACTTCCCCAAGGCTGCCTTCTTCACCGAACAGGAGCTCTTCGACCGTCACAACACCAAATTGCGCGACAGCGGTACCAACATCGATTATGTTACCGTTTGTACCCCCAACTACCTGCACGATGCTCACACGCGTTATGGTCTGCGCCTTGGAGCTGATGTCATCTGCGAGAAGCCCCTTGTGCTCAACCCTTGGAACATCGATGCTTTGCAGAAGGTGGAAGAACGCCAGGGCCATCGAGTCAACACCATCCTTCAGCTGCGTTTGCACGACAAGATTGTAGCCCTCAAGAAGAAAGTCGAGGAAGGGCCCAAGGACAAAATCTACGACATCGACCTGACCTATATCACCTCACGAGGCAACTGGTATTATGCCTCATGGAAAGGCGACATCAACAAGAGCGGAGGCATCGCCACCAACATTGGCGTCCATTTCTACGACATGCTGAGCTGGATCTTCGGCGACGTGACGAAAAACATCGTCCATGTGGCCTCGCACGACCGTGTGGCTGGCTATCTCGAGCTGAAGCGCGCCCGTGTGCGCTATTTCCTCAGCATCAATGCCGATACCTTGCCCGACAACGCCGTTGAAGGTGAGAAGCGCACCTACCGCACCATCATGATTGATGGCGAAGAGTTTGAGTTCAGCCAAGGCTTCACCGAACTGCACACCAAGAGTTATGAGAATATCCTCGCTGGTCACGGCTTTGGATTGGAAGATGCCCGTCGTTGCATCGAGATTGTCTACGAAATCCGTAACGCCAAGCCCGTTGGACTTATTGGCGACTATCACCCGATGGCCAAGCTGCCGCTGAGCGGGCATCCTTTTGGTTGGAAATAATTAAAAATCAAATATATAATGAAAGACACAAAGATTTGCGTCATTGGCCTCGGCTATGTAGGCCTGCCTTTGGCGCGCCTTTTTTCGACCAAGTTCGAAACCATTGGTTTTGATATGAACCAAGCCCGCGTCGACGCCCTTATGATGGGGCATGACGCTACCCTCGAAGTCAGCGACGAGTTGCTGCAAGAGGCTATCAACAAACACGGCTTCCGTTGCACTACCAACCTTGAGGAAATCAAGCAGTGCAATTTTTACGTTGTTGCCGTGCCCACTCCCGTCGATGCCGACAACCGCCCCGACCTGCGCCCCCTTTGGGGTGCCTCTGATACCATCGGCAAGGTCATCTCGAAAGGCGATGTCGTGGTCTATGAGTCTACTGTCTATCCTGGTGTCACCGAGGAGGAATGTCTGCCTGTCGTGGAGCGCGTTAGTGGACTGAAGTTCAACGTCGATTTCTATGCTGGCTATTCACCTGAAAGGATCAACCCAGGCGACAAGCTGCACACGGTCGAGAAAATCAAGAAGGTGACCAGCGGTTCGACACCCGAAATTGCCGATTATGTAGACGCGGTTTACAACAGCGTCCTCGTCAATGGCACGCACAAAGCCCCGAGCATCAAGGTGGCCGAAGCCAGTAAGATTATCGAGAACTCGCAACGCGATGTCAACATCGCCTTTATGAACGAGTTAGCCAAGATTTTCAACGCTATGGGCATTGATACGCACGACGTCATCGAGGCGGCAAGCAGCAAGTGGAATTTCATCAAGCTGAGTCCCGGTTTGGTGGGTGGCCACTGCATCTCGGTCGACCCGTACTACCTCATCCAGAAAGCACAGGTTTACGGTGTGTTGCCCCGCGTGATGAGCAATGCCCGTCGTCTCAATGACGGCATGGGTGCCTACGTGGCCAACCAGACCATCAAGTGTATGAATAAGAAGGGCGTGCTGGTGAAAAATGCCAAGGTACTCATCCTCGGCGTCACTTTCAAAGAGAACTGCCCCGACATCCGCAACACCAAGGTAGTCGACATTTATAACACCTTGCGCGAGTATACGCCCAACATCACGGTTTACGACCCTTGGGCCAACGCCGAACATGTGTTCCAAGAGTATGGCGTTTCGGTGACCAACGAAATGCCTATGACGCAATTCGATGCCGTTATTTTGGCTGTGGCTCACAACGAGTTCTTGGAGCTCAATGTGAAGTCGTTCGTGAAGGAGGGTGGCGTCATCTATGACGTGAAGGGCATACTGCCAAAGGATATTATTGACGGAAGATTGTAATCAATAACTCGGCTTTGCCAATAATGGGGCATGCCCCGTTGTCGCTACCGCGAATGGCAAGCCCAACTGAACAACCGAACAACTAAACACTGTCAACCAAAATGAACATTGCAGTAGCAGGCACAGGCTACGTTGGCCTGAGCATCGCCACATTGTTGGCGCAACACAACCATGTGACCGCCGTCGACGTCATCCCTGAGAAAGTGGCCCTCATCAACCAACGCAAGTCGCCTATCCAAGACGAATACATTGAGAAATACTTGGCCGAGAAAGACCTCGACCTCACTGCCACCCTTGATGGCGCAGCGGCCTATAAAAATGCCGAGTTCGTCGTCATCGCCGCCCCCACCAACTATGACCCACAGAAGAACTTCTTCGACACCTCGCACGTCGAGGAGGTCATCGACCTGGTGCTCAGCGTCAACCCCGATGCGGTGATGGTCATCAAGAGCACCATCCCCGTGGGTTACACCCGTGGGCTCTACGTGAAGTATGCCGCCAAGGGCGTCAAGAAGTTCAACCTGCTCTTCTCGCCCGAGTTCCTGCGCGAGAGCAAGGCCCTTTACGACAACCTCTATCCCAGCCGCATCATCGTGGGCTATCCTAAGTCCATTGAAGGATACGATATTGAGAACGAAGCAATTAATTCGATGGTCAGCGTCAATTTGGAGGCTAAGGCGCATCAGTTTGCCGATTTGTTGAAGCAAGGTGCCATCAAGGAAGACGTTCCCGTTCTCTTCATGGGCATGAAGGAAGCCGAAGCTGTGAAGCTATTTGCCAACACCTACTTGGCTTTGCGCGTGAGCTACTTCAACGAGCTCGATACCTATGCCGAGGTGAAAGGCCTCGACACCCAAGCCATCATCGACGGCATCTGCCTCGACCCGCGCATCGGCAGCCACTACAACAACCCGTCGTTCGGCTATGGCGGCTATTGCCTGCCTAAGGACACCAAGCAGCTCCTGGCCAACTATGAGGACGTGCCCGAGGACCTGATCC
>Ga0247608_10001392_pt1 | contig 33655 bp, 60 predicted proteins | sample 176DNAGHGlowgp2_FD_193490 | JGI IMG/M metagenome (GOLD analysis project Ga0247608, IMG submission 193490) | Sheep rumen microbial communities from Palmerston North, Manawatu-Wanganui, New Zealand - 1766 DNA GHGlow gp2 | ecosystem: Host-associated > Mammals > Digestive system > Stomach > Rumen ...
ATAAAACTCCGTAGTAGGATTGTCACCCTCTTTTTTACTATCGTGATAATAACATTGTAGTCTAACTAATACCCACCGTCTATCGGCTTGTCTAAAACATAAAGCTATAGGTACAAACGTAGTAGGATTTACACTACCATAGTCTATACCAATACCGATTTCACGTATTACTAAGCCGTCCATTGATTTTATCTTGTTTATCTTGTTGAATACTTTACCCTCGGCTATTACCCATTTATTAAATACTTTTTGTTCCCTTAATGTACCCGTAAATGAGTTACACGCTTGGCGTATCTTATCCTCTGTATCTAATACGGGGTTATCGTATGGAAAGAAGACATACTTTTTACTTTCTTTTCCGTCTATGTATTTTACTTTATAAGGGTGGTTATCGTTTCCCTCTACATTGTAAGAGTCTATTCTTTTATAATAAGGGTGTCCGCTAAAAGACATCATACGTCCTGGTATTTCATCAAAACTATCTTGTAAGGTATTACTAGAATAGATACGTGCTGACTCATCAACCCATACGAATATTAAAGGTTTACCTAGTATTCTATTGAATGATAGGTTTGTATTAAATCCAAAGAAATAGAACCTCATTCCATATATATCTAAATACTTATCTTGTTGTCCGTATTTTAGGACGTACTCTTTACCATTAGTGAAGTGATACTCATTAGTAAGTATTTTCTCTAGTGGTTCTATTATATTAGACTTGATAGTGTCAGTAGTCCAACCAATTATAGCTCCGTAGTAATCTCGAGGCACGTATTCGCTATTCTTACGTTGCTCGTTTTCGTATTCTTGCAACTTCTTAGCGTATTGAATAAAAGAAAAGTCTATACAATGTGTTTTTCCACTTTGTGTAGACCCTAGTACACTTATTTCAGGGATAAAGGGACTTATTATATCGTTATAGAGTGCTATTTGTTTCTTCGATAGTATCATCAGCTACCTCTTTAGTAGCTTTTTCTTTTTCTATCTTATTTAGTTTCTTATTTATCTTACTTACTTTCTTGATGTTTTCAGTCATACAACCGCAATCGTTATTTAGTACTAACTCGTTTCTTTCATACTTTAACTTTTCTTCTTCTGATAGTATTACACTATTACTACCTTTTAGTAAGTATTTGTCACCTACTTTTACAAATTCCATACTTAACACTCCTCTCATAAAATCGTCAATCATATAATCATTTCTTCTATTCAATTCTTCTAAGTTAATTCTTTTCACGTATACCAACCTCTACATAGTCTTCTTTGTCTTCTACGTATATATGGGTTATCTTTTGTATATATTTAACATTATCGTCTATTATCTTCTTAGACTTAACTAAGCCGTCTATTATGTTCTTAGCTAGTCTTCCGTCTAAATCAGATACTTTACTCTTTATATGCCATTTAAACTCTAGTTCTATAGGATAATTAGTTATCTTAGGTATTCTACTAAATGCTAGAGCCGATAAGTTAGTTTCTTTTTGCTTTATGCTATTAGCCATATATACATTAGTCCTACATTTATTTATGTAGTTATTAAGGCTTTCAAATTTATACTTTATCGTTACTGTCATACATAGCCTTTTCTAAATTAGAATTGTCTATTACTCTAATTTCTATACTAGGAGTACCACTTGCTTGAGTAGTATCGTCTATATATTCCATTATGGTTTTATAGTTTTCAGCTTTGCCTTGCATTGCTCCTCTTATCAAACCTAGTGTTATGTTTTCACCATAGGTTTTACCACTTTTACTAGGTTCGTCTAATAATCTTTTAAGGAGTTCTATTTGTTCTTTTCTTTTGTTTCTAGCTTCAGCACTAGCTTTACCACCTTTCGACGCTTCTTCAACGGTTAAAACGTGAGCCTGTGGTATTAAATTTTGTGGATTTGCCATAGTATCACTTCCCTACATATTTTATTTTCATTAGATTAAATAACCCTTTTCTAAAACCTCTTATGTCACCTTTTAGTATTTGTCCTTTAAATGTTTTGTATTGCTGTTTAGTTAATCTTCCTTTATAATCTTTTAGCAACTTAAAACATTCGTTAATCATTGTTACCCTCTATTTTGATTTCTTGGTTGCTATATAGATATTCGTTTACAAACTTTCCGTTTGTATCGGCTCCAATTAAAGACATAACTGATTTTAATTTTATTTTGTAAAAGCTATCATCACTTATCTCGTAGCTACTAAAAAAGACTTGATAAGGTTGTTCTTTTACCCATTTGTAAAATTCTTTAGAATTAAACTCTAACCCGTAATCGTCACACTTACCTTTTTCTAAATTTTCGTAAGGCACGTCGCAATAAACTATATCGCCTTTTTTGTACTTGTAATCTTTATAGTCTATGTTTGAAATCTCTAACCTTTGTAGTGCCTCTAACCTTTGTAGTGCCTCTAACTGTGTAAGAGCTTGTAATCTCTCTAAAGGAGCTAGTCTATTAGGTGTTGTATCTTGAGTATTTTCAAGCTTTTGTAAGAAGTGTACGAATGCTAAACGCCTATCCGTTAAATTTTCGTCTAACAATGAATGACAAGCCGTACATTTTATATCTTCTATATGTTTGCCCCATAAATACCCCGTGCCATTATTCCCAAAGCTCCATATATATTTTACATAAGAGTCCGTGTCTTTTAAGTTTTCGAAATCTTCTCTAGTTATAACTCTTCTTTCATTGTGATATTTGCCATTTATAGCGTCCATAAATAGAGTAGTAATTAAAGGGTTTATATCGTTGTATAAATACTCATTCCATTTGTTAGCTAATAAACCACAATGGGTTATGCTCCCCCCCCCGCCGAATAAATCAACTAATCTATTGCCTTTAGGTAATATGTGAATTATTATATCAGCTATTCTAGATTTATTACCTTGATATGGTACACCATAATGTTTTTCTAGTTTTTCTATATCATCAAATTGGTCGTCGCTTTCTTCGGCTTGGTTGTTTTCTTGCTCTTCTGGTATGTCAAAGCCAAAATCCTCCATATCTATATCTAGCTCTTTTAAGTTATTTAGTTCCTCTTCTAACATATCCAAATCGAAGTCGCTATTCATAGTTAATTTATTATGTGCTAGAGTATAAGCTTTTCTTTCTTCATCTGTTAAATGGTCTAAACGTATTATAGGTACTTCTTTGTAACCTAATTCTTTACAGGCTATTAATCTACCATGTCCTTCTACTATTTCATTTTTCCATATACCTATAGGGTCGTCCATGCCAAATTGTTCTATAGACTTCTTTATCTGGTTTATTTGCTCTCTAGGGTGTTTCTTAGCATTATTCTTATATGGTTTTATTGTATCTATATCTACATACTCTATTTTTAACTTCATACTTACACCTTTCTTACTAACCCTAACTCACTTAAGTATATAGCTCTTTTATGAGTAACTAGATAAGGGTCACTAAACATATTCTTATCTTCTTTTTCTTCCATATCGTAGTAGTCCCTTATTGCTCTTACATATACTTTTTCTTTAGGGTTATATTTTCCGTTATTATCTAAGTATCTATTCCACTCACTTTTAGGTGGTTTATAAGATACTTTTATATCATTATTGATTATTCTATCTATTGGGATATTTTGCATATCCATATCGCATATAATTGCGTTGTTTTCGTCTATACCTATTTCCTTATATACAGGTAAATCCGTTATGATAACAGGTACCTTTAATAGAAGTGACTCTACTACTGAATAGCAATAAGCCTCACTATCACTTAATTGTACTAGGTAGTCACATTCATTTATATAGGTTGTTATGTCTAATCTAGGTTTCATATACGCTATATTAGGGTTATCTATAGCCTTTATATCGTCCGTGAATACATACCATATATAATTTATTCCTTTTTCATTGAGGTATTTCCCTAGTTTCTCCATTCTAGACTTACCTTTTTCTTTAGTTAGTCTTGTAGCACTAATTAGTTTTAATAACTTCTTAGGCTTATCTACCTTTATCGGATTGTATATTAACTCGCACTTTCTACCTGTTAGCTCTTCAAAGCTCTTACACACTTGTTTTGATACACCTATAAACTTAGTTATACGTGGGTTTATGTTTGGTAGTATTCCTTGAGCCTTATAATCACAATGTATAATTTGAATATACTCTTTAGCCTTAGTCTTATCTATTATTCTATTCCCGTAGTAGTTTACGAATAGTCTATCGCATTCTAACTCTTCAGCACCATTCCACCATTTACACTCTACACGTTCTGATAGCCTTTTAACTTGTTCTATATCGGCTCTTTCATACATCACGATAAAGTTATTGTATTCTTTTGATAAGTAGTAAAGAAATGACTCCGTACCACCTACTACGTTAAGGTCTTGAAAATAAAATATATTTACCATAAGTGTTTACCTTTTAGTATCGTGTCTAACATTGCTTTAATACGATACTCCTTTTGTTTTATACAATAATCGTGAGTGAGCTCTAAGTCCATTACATCGGCTATCTGTCTATACTCACTAGATTTACGCTTTTCACTTGGGCTTATACTTATAGCTTGTTTATTGTTTCTATTCCATACTACTATAGGCTCTTTAATAGATACTACTGACTCTATAACATCACATTGCTTTATATGTTGAGATAAATCCTCCATAAGAGTATTTTCGGGAAATGGTTGTATCAATTCGCTTTTTATACATTTAGTCCACGGAGCTATATATAAGCTATTAACTAACTCTTGAGGTGTATTTCTTTCTAGAACTACATCTTGACCTCCTACACCCATTTCAAACCTATAGGATAAACTAACACAATCTGGTTTATCGTTCTTTAATATAGTTTCATTTATCAACTCAAGACATTTATTGTTATAGAACCAATCGTCATTATCTAAGAATAATGTATAGTCGCTATATAATGGAGCTTGTATACCTACGTTTCTAGTTCCACCATTATAGCGTTTTTCTTCTAGCCTTATAAGATACATTCTTTCATCGTTATACTCTTTAATAAGATTAACTGTGTTATCCGTACTCATATCATCAACTAACACTAACATAAAGTCTTTATATGTTTGACTAAGTACCGAGTCTATACACTTCTTTATCCATTTTTCGCTATTATAAGTTGGTATGATTATCTTATACTTCATTTTTATACCTTTCTAAGCCGATACCTTAACCCGTCTACTAGTCTATACCTCGGCTCCCTAGTTCCCACTAATACAACCCTATTTTATTAGAGCTTTTTAAGAGGCTCATTTATTGAGTCTAGGAACTCTAAGGCTTTTTCTTTATCATTGAATGTTTGTATAAATTTCATACCATTACTTACACGCCATACTTGATTAACTTTTACTTTTCCGTCAATAATCGTGTACTTATCTTCTTCTCTTTTAGTTGTTTCGTACTTAGGTACTGGTCTAGTTGACTCTATTTGATTAAACTCTTTAGGTTCTTTGTTTATGTTCTGAGCGAACCTTTCTTTTTTTAATTCGTCGTTAGTTAATTCTAGATAGTCACATCTTGCAAATACGTAACTATTAGGTACCATATACTTTGTCCCTTTTTCTTTGTTAAAATACTCGCTATAGTCCTTATTAAGGATAGTTAAGTTATCCATAAAATTTTTTAAATCTTCATTTACCATTATTTAGTCCACCTTTACTTTTCCAATTTCTTTTTTTAACTCATTTCTTATGGTTTCAGTAGGTATATAAATATCAGGTATCTTATTTGTTCTTTTTAACTCACGCCAATATTTACGCTCGTCTTTATCTTTTATGGACTCCAAGTTGATTGCTCTTGACTTAATTATATCGTATAGCGGTTCATTTTTGGGAATGCTATTAATTTTAAGACTAAATTCTTCATAGCCTAACGTCAATAAATCGTCAAACTTGATATTTCCATAATTCCTACACCAAAAAGGGTATATATCTTTTAAGTCGTAAGGGAGGCATATAATCATTTTACCTCCCTTTTTAGACTCGTTATCCCCTGGGAAGTGAGCCAGCCAATATGTCGCCAAATTCTGTGTAGAAGTCTTCTACTTCCTTTTCTTCAGTAAACCCTAACTCTAATATTAACGTACTAGCGTCCATATTAAACATCTTCTTACAAATGTTATCTATTACTTTTACTTGTTCTTGTTGTATGTAGCCTTGTTCTACATAATCTTTATTAGAATGGTCTTCTATTGTCTTAGCTCCCTCGGTTTTCTTAATAATTAAGTCTTGTACTGACATTCCCTCTTTAGCTAAGTCACTTATCATTTTTAACCTAGCGTTTTTCTGTACTTCTTGTAGGTCTTTTATAAATTCTACCTTACTACAAAATTGTATTTCTTTGTCTTTGTACTTAAGGGTATAATCGTCTAAACCATTCTTAATAAATTCATATTTTTTTACCATATAATTTACCTCCACTCTCTACTATTATTTCTTCTACGCCTAATTTTTTTACTATCTTCTTTAGCTCTACAAAATCCCCCACTTGCATTGGCTTTCTTATGTATAGTTTCTTATTTGGTACGTCATACTCGGCACCATATCTACTTAGCCATTCAATTATTGGTTTCATTCTTTATCCTTTCTAATTGTCTATCTATTTTTTTATCTATTATTTGTCCTATGTTACCAACATTTAATTTATAATAGTTACAAAATTGCATTAGTAAAACGCATACGTCAGCGACTTCTTCTTCTATATGCTCCTTAATAGGTTTGAAGTTTATTTTTGTTAAGTCTTTAATCATATCATTATACTCATAGCACGTTATAGCCTCTTGTAACTCAAACACTTCTTCTTGTATCTTCCTTTGTTGGTTTTCTATACCATAATGATTTATTATCTCTAATAATTTAGTTTTCATTTTTCCTCCTTAATTTGTATACATAGGGTTTTTCAAATTCTCTGTAGAATACACATTGTTCACCACTTATTACCATACATTCCATATAGACATTTCTATCTAGTTGGTCGGTTATATAAAATCTTTGGTCTATATTAGAAAAGGAGGTTATATACTCATACGGAAACCCCTTTCCCTCTATTGGCCTTCTTCTAGCCCAAAGAAAATACATCTATTTTACCTCCTTATATTTCCAAATATAACCACCAGCTGTTTTTCTTTTGCCTAATATACACATAGATATATTCCCTTGATTTATACTTGTTTGTTTACTTGCTTCATTTATTGAATTGTATTCTTTTATAAAATTACCAATTAAATTATATTGTTTAACTTTTTTACAATTTGACATCAAATTATTTTTATATGCGTGTTGTATATTATACTTAAAAGAACACCATTCTAAATTATCTACTCTATTGTTATTTTTATTACCATCTATATGATTTATACAAGACAAATTTTCTTTATTTGGTATAAAAGCTTCTGCAACTAATCTATGTACATTAATTGGCTTAATTTTGCTATTTTTACATAATGTTACTTGATAATAACCATTTTTGTTAATAATTTTTTTTATCAAATGCTCTTTATATACTGAATTTGTTTTTGTTAGTGAATTATATTTTGTATACTCTAATCTTTTTATATTGCCTAAATTGCTTACTTGATAAAGTCCTTCATAACCTTTAATGTCTTTGTATATCTCGTTCATTCAATACCTCTATTATTTCATTGATTTTATCGGCTACTTCATTATATTTAGTGCAATAAGTATCACTTTCTCTTTGTGGAATAAACCTTTCCAACTTTTCTATCTTATTATCTTCTTCTATTATTTCTATTTCATCATTTAAAGACTCTGAAAAATATTCTTCTTCGTCGCCTGTAAAAAGATTATCTTTATCATACCCATTACTATAATAAGGCAATCTGTTAGCATATTTTTGTTTTAAATACCAATAATCTCCTTTATATTTTATTTTTTTTGGCACTTCTTCTCCATTTGCTATCTTATTTAAAAGTTCTATTACTTTCATATATTCTCCTTTAACCCTTTAATGTAATAATCATTAATTAACTCGTTTTCTTTATCAACTTCATATATTTCAAAATAGTGTTGACCTGTCCAATTTTTTTCTTGATATTCTTCACATTTTTTACTAATCTCTATTGCTTTTTCTTTGTCTGTAAATATTCCTAATACACTACTAGGTTCTCCACATTCTATGCAACCTATATCTACTACTACATATTTCATTATTCTTTCTCCTTATCTAATATTTCTAATAACCATTTTTTACAATCGCCATCTATTGCATAATGCCCAAACACATTAGGTTCACTACTTATTTTATTTATATATTCTCTTACTTCTTTTATGATATTATTTAATCTTTCTATTTCTTCTTGATAATACCTGTTATTTTCTATAATTTCTTGTATATCATTTACATTAATCATACCTGTTATTGGTTTATATTGTGGTTCATTCACTCTTTATCACCTCGTTTATAAAATCGTGTATTGTTGCCACAAAATCACATATAACTTCTTCATAATTAAATTCTACATTGTAAAAGCCCATTTCCCATATATAACAATGAGTTAATTCGTGCTTTAATGTTCTTATCTTTTCATCTTCACATAATTCTTTAGCTATCCATATTTTATGGTCTTTATAGAAAGTTAAGCCATTACACATATAAGCATTATTACCAGTTCTTTTGTTATATATCTCTAGTAATTCTTCGTTTGGTTTTTCTTCTATTACCCATTTATGATTATTTATAGTAAATGTTTTCACTCTTTATCACTCTTTCTGATTATCTTCTTTATCCTGTTTATTCTTTTGTCTGGTGTATCTAATTTTTTATTATCAAATACATTTCTTATTTCTATGAGTTGGAGTCTACATTTTGCAAACTCCGTATCTAACTCATAGTATCTATTCATTAATTCATCAAAATTCTTTGTTATTCTTTGATATTCTTTGTTGCTTAATATTTTCATTAATACCACCCTATATCTTGACTATGTTTCCATGCTTCTGATGGAGTTCCATATCTTTTTTTTATATAATTTAATCCCCATCTTACTTGTGTTTTCCAATTAGTCCTATAATCAGTTCCTTTACTAGCTTTACTACAAGGATTGGCTTGAGGAATACCACAAGCTCCACTTTTTTTATTTACTGCGTTAGGATTCCAACTACTTTCTCTATTCCATAGCTTAACCAAGCATTCCCAGTCATAATCACTCCAACCATAGCTTTTAACTAAGCTATAAGTATAACTTTGTATTTCACTTATGTTATATTTAATTCTAGTTTGAACGACTTTTTTACGTTTTTTCTGTATTTTTTTCTTTGAAACTACCTTTTTCTTATTTTTTGAAAGAACTTTTTTCGCACTTTTAACTTTTTTCTTCTTTTGCGAAGTCTTTTTCACACTTTTGCTAATTTTTCTAGCTATCGCTATACCAGTTAGCTCATTATTTGCGAGTACTGGCTCTCCATATACCAATAACACCCCTGTAAGTATTATTAATATCTTTTTCATTTCTACTCCTTATTATCTTTTTCTACTTCTATATCTACATCTTCATAATCTCTTAAGTCACTAGCTATGTTACAAAAAACAGCTATTAAAAATCCTATTAAGTTACCTACAAATAACCCAGCTATAAACTTCATTATTTATCACCCCTTTTTTTATCTTTATCGTAAGTGTATTTTACGTATCTAGATTTACTACCGAACCTATCAGTAAATTCTATCCATTCATTCTCTATTGGCATTCCATAACGATGTCTTAAATCATATATAATAGCTGATAATCTAGTTGCTCCATATTCTTTTATAGCCTCCCAACTTGTTATGTTTCCTTTTTCTTCTAAATGTGCTAGTATTGCGTTTATTTTACTCATTTTTAAACCTCTTTCTAATTATTTGGTATATTTGTATATTCTCTTTGTAATTGACTCTCTATAAGCCTTATTTCTAGCTTTAACGTATTAATAGCCTCTTGGTTTGCTTTATAAATCGTTTCAGCTACATCTCTATCAAACCTAGCTTTAGCGACTGAGGGTATACCATAGCAAATAAGTGATATAACTCCTATAGCTTGTCCCTCGTCCCTTAGCTTTAATACTTCTTGTCTTAGTAGTATCTTATAATCACGTTCGGCTTTAGCATAATTAGAGCCTGTTTCACGTAACTTTTTTATAGATACATTTAATTGAGTTTGTTTAGCTTGTAATTCGTTAAATAAATCCATATTTACCACCTAAAACGGAAGTTCAAACTCGTCGTCTTTATGCTCTCTACCAAATTCGGCAAATAAATCGTCATTATCTTGTTTTACTATATCTTTCTTACTTTCCTTTATCACTTGTTCTACTGTTTCATAACCCATACATACTACATAAGGTATCGTATGTTTATCTTTACTTAGGTAGAAACTTAAGAAAGCATTTTTTAAGTAAATCTTTTCTTTATCTTTTGGAGGTTCGCACTTAGCAAACTTCACGTCTATATATCCGTTTTGATATGAGCCGTCTTGCATTTTCTTGCTTAATTGGAGTCTGTAGTATTTAACCCCGTTTAGTTCCTTTTCGTATATCTTGTATTGTTTATCGTCTTGTATATTCATTATTCATCACCTCTTAATTTTTCTATATCCTCTTTAGTTAAACATTGTCCACCCATATAATGTTTTATCCAAACGCCACCATTATCCTCACAATTTTTAACGTCTTTATCTATTCCTATACCTACTAAAACTAATAATCCTACACAGGCTAGAATAGCTATTAAATAACCTAATATATCTGACACCTTTTTTAACCTCTCTTTTCTATTATTTCCTTAACTTGCTCGTTAGATAGTTCTGACACACGTTTTACTTTGTAGTATTCACATATCTTTTCTATATCTAATTCTTTGTCTACTATGATACGTTGTAGCTTTTCAGTAAGTTCTAGTCTTTCGTCTTGCTCTTCTTCAGTCTTAGGAGTTCTACCTGTAAGTATTTCTATAGCTTTAAGCAATCCCTCGTCTTTTGAATTATTTAGTAACCAGTCTATATAAGGGTCGTGTTCCTTTACTAATTCAGTAAGTAATTCACCTTTATGTTTACCGAAGTTTATAGTATATTTTTCAGCTTGTTCCTTAGTCATTTCGCTTAGACTTGCTCCGTCGTCGTCTTCAGTAGCTAGTCCTAGAGCCATTAATAGTGAATATCTACGGCAATATGTAAGACTTGAACCATACGCTTGAACTGGGTTATTAATGCCACTTAAACGAGCCTCTACTATTTGACAACCTCTATGTTTAGTTGTTTCTTCATCTTTAGTTATGTAAGTAATAATGTAGTCTTTTTGGTTTATCTCATTCGTTTCTATTTCTTGATAGTATCTTATATCGTTATCTTCACAATACTTATTTATGTCGGCTAGTTCGGTATATTTATATCCGTAGCCCTCGCTTTTCTTAGCTATTGTACTTTTCATAATTCTACTCCCTCCATTGCTAACTTATCGTAGTCGTCTTCGTTTAATGTGTTTTTTATTGCTTCTAAATCTTTCTTTAGCTTGTCGTTTTCTATTCTTAATTCGTTAAGTGCTTTTATAGTACTTAATTGTAGCGAGTCACACTCTACATTAGGTATAGTGTTTATCTTGTCGCTTAACTCTACTACTTTTTCTTCAGCATATTGTCTATAGTTTTGTGTTTCGCCTAATGCGTCCATTAAATCATCAATAGTTATATAAAAATCCCCTTTTATTTCTCTCATTTCATAGTTAGAGCAATTTTCCTTTTCTAATTTTCTTAGTAAGTTATATTGCCATTCGTTTAGTGCTATCATCATAAATATTTCCTCAATTCCTTTTTAAATTTCATTTTCTTTTCACGTTTTTCCATTTCTCTATCGTAAATTTCTTGTAACTCTTTATCCCTAAATACTAAACGTCCACAATTACTACATATTTTGTTTATAGTCTTAGGGAATATTGATAAACTATGCCCACATTTACAATAGACTCTATTATCGTTATATATTTTGTCTTTCTTTTTTTGTTCATTAAACATTTGCCATTCTTTTGGACTCATATAATTGTCTTTAGCCATTTGGTACACTCCTTTTTAGTAGTGCCGTGGTATATATCAAACTTTCCACTTCCTACAACAAACCAAACCACCCATTTATTTAAGTATTTATCTTTCTCTACTTCATATTTCATAAGTTAAGTTCCTTTCTTAATTGCTCTAGCTCGTCGTCTGACATTTCTTCTTTAGCTATGTCTTGATTAAACCAACTAGGCTTGTCTTGTTTCTTATCAGTTTGTTCCCACGTTCTTATACAGGCTTTCCAATCTTTTATAGGTTTTCTTGATTTACCTTGTACCCAACCATTAGCCTCGTAGTAGTTAAAGAACCTTTCACTATCTACATTGTTATTCCTTTCTAGGCAATATTCTTTTACTTGCTCTAGAGTGGGTTTTACAAACCTCTTATATTCTTTATTATTTAATTTATTAGTATTTAATTCTTTATTATTTAATTGTGTATCATTTTCTATATCTAGGTTTTCTATATCTTCATTTTCTATATCTTCATTTTTGAGATATAGTGGTTTTTCGTAAATGTCATAAGTCCAACTTTCTATTTTTCCATTTACATAATTCCTATTTCTTTTTAAATATCCAAACTCTTCTAGTTCATTAAGTATTGAGTTGATACAATTACGACTTTCGATATTAATTTCTGATAAACCCATAACTGAGTAGTCCCAATCATCAGGTAAACTCAACATCTCGCTTAACAAACCTTTAGCTTTTAAAGACATTCTTTTTTCCTTTAAATGATACTTACTCATAACCACATAATCTTTTGTTTTATTGACTCTAAATACTGACATAATCTAACCTCTTAAATAGTCCATACCTTTACCTAATATAATTAAATTGATAAGTCCTGTAGCTAGTCCAAACCAGGTGTAAGTAAAACCTGACATTAATTGTATAAAGTCCTTAACGACTCCAACGCTAGCTCCTATCATAAGTATTAGTATTAGTATGTTTTTATAGTTTAATCTTTTCATATTTCCTTTTCCTTTCTATCGTGATATAATTAAGTTGCCTTTCTATGAAAGGTGTTATAATTAAGTTTGGGAGCTTTCTAAGTTCCCTTTTTTATGTGAAACTTTTTTATAACTTCTTCAGTAGGTACTATGTAAGGCTTTGTTTTTGGTATGTAATAGCCTTTACTTTCCAACTCTTCTATTAACTTTTTTATCTCTTTAGTACAATTAGCTCTTCCCATAGTCGGTATGAGCTTTTTTAAATCTTCAGCCGTCATATAATCTCGGCTTAGTATTTCTTGTTTCATTTTGTCCCCCTATTAGTTACCTTTTTCTAACTTCTTTTGTAAAAAAATAATCGCCTATATCATCAGTTGTAAGTTCTAGTAATTCAACCATTTTTACTATTTGTTTAAAGGTAAATGATTGTTTACCACTTAACTTAAGTCCTAATGCCGTTTGTGTAATTCCTAAAGTCTTACTAAAATCTTTAAGGGTTCCATACTTTCTTCTAACGGCTCCTCTTAGTAGTGTGTAGTCCATATTTGCACCTCCTTTTTTGGTTACCTTTTTCTAACCTCAAATAAAGTATAGCAAATATTTTTTTCTTTTTCAATACCAAAGTTACAATTTTTTAACTTTTTTTTACATTTTACATTTTTTTTGTTATAATGAGTGTGGGTGATATTATGAGTGTACCAATAGAAGATTTTAAAATAAGATTAAAGAAAGCTCTTGCCTATAGAAATATGAAACCTATAGAACTAGCTAATAAGTTAAATCTTAATAAAGGTATAATTTCAGGATACCTTAATGGTAAATGTCTTCCTAAACAAAAAAGATTAATGGATATATCTAACGCTTTAAGTGTATCTGAGGTTTATCTGTTAGGTTATGATGTAGACATAGAAGATTTTTCTATATATATAGAAAAGTACAAACACCTTAGTACACCTAATAAAAAAGTAGTCAACAAAGTTATTGATAGCTTGATAGAAGAAAAGGAATAAAGGAGGTGGAATATATAAATGGGGGTTTATACATCAACTAAGCCAAACAAAGACGGACGTAAATACTACTTTAAAGTAGGTTATAAAGACATCTACGGCAATTATAAGATATATGCGTCTAAGAACTACTTAACTAAAAAACAAGCTAAACAAGAAGAGGCTCTATATAGGATAAAGATTAATGAACTTAAAACCGATAATAATAACATCACTCTTAATCAAGCCTATTTAGAGTTTGAAAATGACAAGAGTCTTAAGGTAAAAAAACAAACCTTAAATAGGGATAAGAACCTATTTAAACATCTAGAACCATTACACGATAAGAAAATAAACGATATTACCCTACCACTCTATCAAAAGTACAAACTAGAGTTAGATAAGTCTAGTCTTACAAATGATTATAAGAATAAGATACTTGGACTCTTTAAAGCTATAGTAAACTACTCTTCTAAATATCACGGCACTAGCGATTATATAGTTAAGTTTGTAGAAAACTATAGGAACGTAAACGTATTTAAAAAAGAAATGGATTTCTTTACTCTAGAAGAATATCGAAAGTTTAGAAGTGTCATTAATAGTGACATTTGGACTTGTTTCTTTGATTGTCTATTCTACTTAGGACTTAGACAAGGTGAGTTACAAGCTCTTACCTGGAATGATATTTCATTCACAAAAAAAGAAGTTAGCATTACTAAGACACTAACAACTAAAATAAAAGGCGAATTATGGACGATTTCCACGCCAAAAACTAAAAATAGTACAAGAACCTTACCTTTGACGGAAACGCTCTTAAATGAGCTTAAAACTACGCAAAATAAGGCGCGTGAATATATCAACTACTCTTCTAATTGGTTTGTGTTTGGAAACTCAATTCCATTTAAAGAGTCTACTATACAAAAATACAAAAATAAATATTGTGATAAAGCTAATTTACGTCGTATTAGAGTCCACGACTTTAGACACTCCTGTGCTAGTTTATTAATTAATCAAGGAGCTAGTATCAACTTAGTATCAAAATACTTAGGACATTCTAATATAACAATAACACTAAATACATATACACATTTATATAATAGTGAGTTACTTGAGATGAGTAACATTTTAAATAACCTCAAATAGTAGGTAAAATAGTAGGTAAAGTGAGGTTGGCATTTAAAAAAGCCCCTATTTAAGGGACTTTCTAGTCAACATGGTGACCCGTACGGGAATTAAAAATAAGAAATATTAAAATTCAGTAAACGTCAGAAAACCCATACTTTAGGCATTTAAACGTCAGTAAACTTCACTTCACTTACTTAAAATTTACCAAAATGGTAGGTAGAAAGTAGGTAAAATTATGAAAAAATGTATCAATTTGAAGTTAAAGATTAATGGTAAATTGTATTGTAAATTACTCAAGAAAGAAATACCTTATAACTATTGTATAGGTTGTAAGGATAAGAAGTATAAGACTAATAAGCCAACTAAAAGAACACGTGAATTAGGTATCACAAAGAAAACAAAATTAATCGTGTGGGAACGTGACAATCATCGTTGTATATTCTGTGGTAAGTTAGTTCCGTGGAATATGGCTAACTCCCATTTTATAAAAAGGAGTCAAGGTGGATTAGGTATAGAACGTAACATCATAACTAATTGTGAGGATTGTCACCATAAATTTGATGATACTACATCTAGAGAGGTAATGTGGGAACACGCCGAAAGATACTTGATGAGTAAATATAGAGATTTTAATATAAACGAGTTATACTATAAGAAAAGGAGTTGACAAGAAATGGATATACCCTTAACAAATATAAAAAATAAAACAAAACATAATAATAGTGACGGAATATACGACTATTTAACAAGAGAAATAAAAAAACAAAAAGAAGAGATAGAGCGATTAAATAATATTATAAAAGATTTAAGCGATACTTTAATAGATATTTATATGTGCGAATACGGCGAGGGTTTTGAAGAGGCTGTTAGTATTGTAAATGCTATAATAAAAGACATATAAAAAGAACTAGGACAACGCCTAGTCTTTTTTTAATGATAGCACTCTACCTCTACCACTGAAATGAGCATTGGCACTTAATAGCACCATAGAAACAGATATAAGGTTTTTGTTTAATCGTCACTTAAACAATGCGTTGACTTGCTCAAATAGAATTGTGTCAGCTAAACACAAGTATACCTTTTTACTATTATCTTTTTTATATCTATCTCTATGCTACTAGGGAACAGAACCTTTAAATAATTCCCAATAGCACTTCCAATAAAAGCATACAAAGGGGGCTTTGTTTTGCCACTTTAATTATATCAAATATAGAGATATACCTAAAGAAAATGGCAAAAAGAAAATAGAGCTTTTTACACTCTATTTACTTCTTAAGATATTTGTTAGAAGTATATCCTAAACACTCATAATGATATATTTTAGCTTTGTCGTTAAATTTGATAACTTCATCACCATTGTATAACTCCCCTATTTTATGACCTAACGGATATGGTAGACTTCTTATTATCAAAGGCTCACTAGGTACACCTTTTACCTTATAAGTAATATCTTTTTCTTTAATTAGTTTTCCTAGATGTCCGTTGAAGTTGTTTTTATAAATAATAGTGTCGTCTGATACAAATAGATACTCTTCAGGCTTGACTCCATTATCAATTACCCATTGTCCGTGGTCGCTATGCCAATTAGCTTTTTTACCTTTAGCTAGTTCTATATGAGCGTGAGGAGCTTGAGCGTGTCCTGTAGAACCCTCTTCTAATATACAAACCCATTGCTTATAAGTTTTACCTAGTTTCATTTTAGATATTCCACTTGGGTGAGTAATAGACATTGTCAAATATCCATAATAGCCATTGCAACATAATACCTTTCTAGTAGAAGTTAGCCATACAGTATTAGCGTTATTTTTAGTGTCTTTTGGTTGAAATAATTTAGTAACCTTACAATCAAAAGGAGCGTATATCTTTTCAATAGTATTAGCACCTTTTCCGTTCATATCTATAGGAAAGCCGTATTTATGGGATAATGTCCCCTCACCATATCCTTGAACTATTTTTAAATATTTCATAGGGAAATAAGCTCTTTGATATGCCATTACTTACCACTCTCCTTAGTTTCAAACAACTTGCCACCAACTAGGTACAAGCCTATTATTCCAGTAATAACTACTATACTATCAGTTACTTTTTCTAAATGCCAACCCCATATAGGTGAAAGACCTACTATGATTGCATTAATCATAGCAAGTACATTCATCACATATTTACTTATCTTTTTAACTTTCTTCATATTATACCTCCGTTAATTTATTTAATAATGCTATCTTTCCATTTATGTTATTTAAGAAAGCACTAGCACTTATAATAAAAGGTAAATCATTATTTACTTGAAATATATTAGTTTGATTTTCTTTAGATTGAGCTTTCTCTAATTCATTTAATTGGTCTATTAATGGTTGATATGTTATTTCAGTATTAGTTGGAGTGGTTAAGACATAATAAATCTTACTATTTGCTAGACTATCCATATATGTTTTTGCCTCAGCTAGTGTATTTATTGTAGTTGGTAGATATACAAATAAGTTTGCACTATCTTTATCAGTATTAAATGTACCTATTGAAATTGGTGTAGAACCACTTATCTCTTTAAAATAATTACACAATGCTAGACCACTTACCCACCCTGTAGGAATACCTATTGTAGTCTTAGTAATCATTAATCTTCTATAATCATCATAAACATTTAAGTAATTCATAGTCATATTTGTAGATGTAAAATCTTTACTACCTATCTCTTTATGTAAATACCACTTATCACTATCTTTATAGAAGTAGTCTTGATAGTTTCCTATTTTACATAGTTCCATACCCTCTGGTAAATCTATATTATAGGTATTACCTTGATAGGGTTCGTAATCTTTAGCACTAGAGCCTTTTTCTAGCATAACATCTTTGCTATTATGAAGAACGTAATATAGAATATACCCTGCATTTGCTGGAGTTGTAAAAGTTTGTGTTGTTGTTATATTTGGTTTTATTTGTTTATATGATACAGTTGCTTCTATATATGTTCCACCCATTGTATAAGAAACAATCCTTATATCTCTATTAGCAGTTGTTTCTGTGCTTGTTATAGATATAGTATAAGTTTGATTAGGTTCAACAATTGTTTTAAATAAATCGTTATTATTATTAGAATTAATAGTACCATTTGCTTGAATAACAGCATTTGCTTGATAAGGTTCTCCACTAAATAAATTCTTACCATTAACTACTATCTCATTATCTCCACTTACTACATTAACAGGTATAGGACTTGTAGGTGTTGGTGTTCCGTCTTGAGAAGTATTGCCTTTTAAATCTATAGAATTAAATTGTCCTTTTAATGTTCCGTCTAGTGTAAGAGAAGTACCCTCACCCTCTATAGTTTCATCACCAAAGACTTGGTTTTCTAGGTTAGTTATTTTAGTATCTTGTGTAGCTTGGCTATCATATACACATTTAGCACTAGGGTATTGAGTATTTGTACTACTTGAGCTTATACTTGTTACTTTATTAGATGTATTTTCTTTAGCATTTAATAAAGTGTTAGTTTCACTTTTAGTATAGTAGTTAGATAAGTCAACGTGTACTCCTATTTTACCTAATAGCTCCCATTCGCCATTAACATAAATATATTCTTCATAATTATTATCGTCAGTATCAGGTGTAATTGGTACTAAATAAATGGTATTTTCGTCTATATCGGTAGTAGGTAATTGTTCCACTATTTCAAATCTAATAGCTCCAGGGTCGCCTTTATCTCCCTTATCACCTTTATCACCTTTTAGGTTATGGAATGCAAAGTCAAAAGTTCTATTGGACTCCGTACCTCCCATAGTTACCACTACATTTGGAGTTCCTACAGTATTGTCTACACTAGCCGTAGCTCCACTTATAACGGCATTCTTACCTTGATAAATAACGGCTTGATATTCGTTACCCTCTCTATCGGTAATGGTGACGTTGTATAAGTCTTGTCCTTCTTCTACTTCTATATTTACGTTTTCGGCACCTGTTACGGCTTGTTCAACTTCGGTTTCCCATTCGTCGATTTTATCTTGATAGCCACTCATTACTAGATTGGCATTTTGTAACCAATTTTCTATGGTAGTAGGCATTTCACCCTCGCCAACTTCTAAGCATTCGTCTAGGATAATATCGGCTTGTTTAGAGTGCCATATCATATTATCGTTTACTATCTCTACTTGGATAGTATAGTTTGTTTGACTTGCTACATAATTTGTTACTTCTAAGTCGTATGAGTTTTCTTCTTCATTGATAGTTAAAGGGAAAGCTACTAAGTCGCCGTTATCATCAGTTAAGCTAGTTAATAAAGTAGCCGTTCCAACAATCATTTCATCAAAAGTAAACCTTAACAAGTCTACATCGTTATCGGTCTTGACTCCTAGACCTAAATTAGAACTAGAAGTCATTTCCATAACTCTTGAGTCTTTATATACGTTTATTATTTTTATCATATCTTACCTCCTATTTTTTTATTCCTAGCTTGTATAAGCAATAAGCTAGAATTGCGTAGAATAGATAGTCTATTAGTTTATCCCATTTAAACGCTTTTTCTTCGGTATTTTTACTTATCTTGTCTTTCATATCTGTTATATCTGTTTGTACATTCTTTAAAGTAGTTTCCATTTTAGCCATTATAATATAAGTCTTTTCTAGGTTAGTTATTCTATCCTCGTGGTTTGCTATTTTTTCCTCGTGTACTTTAAATTTTTCTTCGATTAAATCATCACTCATAGTAACCCTCCTTATTTAAGCCTTATTATTTCAAAATAAGCATTGTTTGGTGAACAAGCTACACTACAATAAGCACTCATATTCAAAGTATGTGTAGCACTACTATTAAATTTGATAACACAACTAGCGTTAGTAGTTGACCCCAAGCCATTGACTAAAGGAGCGGTAGCTCTTGATATATTACCTTTTCTACTTCCGTCTATTACCATATCAGTTGAAACAATTCCCGTTCCTGAACCTGTATATGTTATGGAACAAATAAATAAATATGTGCCACTTGGTAAATTTGCCGTAGTATAGTTGGTACAAGCTGTCGTCCAAGAACTAGGAGATAAACTACCACTAACCGTCGTTAAGTAATATTGATAAGTGGTTCCCATACTATCTAATTCGTTAGCATTGGTATTAACTACACTTTTTATTTCGTTCATATCAGAGTCAGTTACTTTGTTTATATCAGGTATACTAGGTTGAGTACCTATTGCTTGTTTATCTGTATAAGTTATTAAAGCCATATAATCACCCTTTCTAAACTACATACACATCTTGAGTGATTATGTAGTATTTATTATTTTCTAAATTAAGATTATTTATTGTTTGATAAGTTGTCAGCTCGTCATTACTTATTATTTCAATCTTAGAGATGTTTTTATCATTTGGAACGTGTATTCCGATTTCATAAGTACATACATCATTATTGATAGTGTTATGTGCACTCGTTATATAACTACTATCATCGTCGTAAGTAACACGTATTTTATTAGCTTTGCTATCTTCATAGTCTAACAATTTCCCGAAAGATTTATTTAATCTTATTGCTCCCTCAAGATTATCTACATATATTGACTCGTTTTGATTACTCATTAATAATTGATTATTGAAGTTTATATATAAATCTTCATATACATTTTTAGTAATGGAACTTAAGCTATCGATTAATGTCGTATTAGTTTTACCTAACAAAAGTTCTTCAGCTATTTCTATCTCATTCAAGTAATTATTAGGAACATTCAAAACAGAGTAAGAATAATTATCAAAATTTTTATAATTATATAAGTTCCTAGCGAAAATAATATTGCCTTGATTATCTTGTAATATCCCTTGTGAGGGTATTAATGAGTTTATATTTTCATAAGAAGAGCCATTATAATTTATTTGGTTATAAATTAGTTTGGTTGTTCTTACATTGTAATGAGTTGTATCAGGTGAGCCGTTATTATAAGGTTGATAAGCTATCGTTAAATAATAGATATTATATACGTTAGAAACGGCGTACGTCCTATAAGTCAATACAGTATCCTCTATTTTAAATAGATAATCATATTCAGCTACTCCAGGAAAAGTCCCAAAATATAATTCGGCTTTATCAGTAGACTCTAAACTCATAATATTATATGCAATAAAAGGAATATTGTTGACTACATCTATTCTTATTCTAGGCATTGGAGTTATAATTTGTGATTGATGATAATATGTATTACCACTTAGAACTTTATTAGTGAATATTTCTCCGTTATCGTAACTTAAAAAATGTAGCTTATAGGTAGATGTACCTGAACTATTTAACTCTTCAAAAAGTATAAAATACATCTTATTTGCACTAACAGGGGCGCATTCTATATGACCTGTCCCACCTATTACGCTTTTATAATCGTCAGTATTATCTATTGACAAAGAAGTGTCATTATTTATTACCTTATGTATTTCTAATAAAGTTGATGAATAAGTAACCGCAAATAAATTAATGACAGGACTATCTGAAGAGTCAAAATAATTGTAAGTTGAAGTCTTAAGTGTTGTGTTATTGCTAGTTGGTAATGTAACACTATTAAAATCAGTCCATTCATTAGTAGAACCAACATTAATTACAAACTTTAACGCTCCAAGTGTAGCGCTCTGTATAGAAGAGTTAGTCTGAAAGGTTAATAAATAACTAGCACTTTGATTGGATTTGTTTATGCTTATAAATGTATTTATACTATAACTTCTTTGAATGATATAACTTTGCCTTAATATACATTGATATTCTCCACTCTTTGCTTTTTCACTTAAATTGTTTAATAGAATAATTCGATTAAGTCTTTCTTGTCCATTGTAATAGTTCTCGACTCCGTAAGCATTGCCTTGCTCGTCTACGTTTAACAATTGAATTTTATCTAGGTTTGTACCTGAAGAATACTTTGTATAAGTATGTATTAAGTTGTTTGTTTCATCGTATAAAAATATTTTCCCATTAAGATAGGTTAAATATTTACCATTGTTATTGCCTTCAGAGTCTTTACATAATATCTTACCTGTTTGTTGTCCCGCTACCGAACTACTTTCTACCACTTTTTCACTTTCTTCATAAGGATAAGGAGTATCGCTTTTAGGTTCTTTGTTTAAGTTACCCGTTAAATATTTAAGTATTTTATCTTTATAATCATTTGTCATTTTATCACCTACTCTAAAATAGTTTCTATTTCACTATCTAATGAATTGCTTGAATTATAAGAAGTATCAATATTTACCTCTCGAACTTGTAGATTGTTCCATATTACGTTAGCACTATTATTGATATCTATATTTCTTGAAATAAAATCTCCGTCTTCAATATTTCCTTGTGTCTTATTACGTTGGTTATCAAACCAGTTTATAGCTTTTTCACTATTGAATGAGCTTGTTAATTCATAAGTATAGAAAACATCGTAAGTTTCATTCCCTAGAGCCATTATTTCTATATCTTTTGTTTTAACCATATAATCTGTAGCTAAATTGTTAATAGGAGCACTAAAGTAAGTTATATCCCCTACTTGGAATATATCTTTATTATGAGTTGTAATAGTTAAAGATATCTCAGCTTGTCCTTTATACTTAAGATAAGTATTTGCAACTTGTAACAACTTATCAGAGTTGTCTATGTCGTTTCTATCTTCATATCTTGCTATTATCCCATTAACATTTAGATTATTACTAATACGTGATACTTCATTATCATTAATAAGCATTTGTCTACCTTTTATTAAAGGGTTATAAGTTACTTGAATAGTAGTCCCACTTACATAAGGTGGATTGTATTCGTTAGATGTAATAACGTTACTTCCATATTTATAATAAAAATCAGCATATATTCCTAGATTTTTTTCTTTTTCACTTCCTACAGAAACCTCTCTACCATTTACCAATATTTTAATTATTTCATTTACTGGAGTAGATAAGTTAAACTCTGTAGTATAACTATCGCCTACTAAATACTCGGTGTAATTTATATCAGCATTAACTTGCTCACTTAGGATAACTTGTTTATTTCTATAATCATAAGTTCCATATCTAAAACTCATATCTACTAAATTATTTGTTTCAGCCCATTCCTTAGTATATTCAATATTATCTACTCTAGAAACTAACATAGGGTCGTAAAAATCAATAGCTCTAGTGTCCTCGTCTATATATCTAGTTTTCCATTTAGAACCCGTTATATCGGCTAAATATTGGAATACATCATAAGGAGTCTTATTAAATGTGGAATAAGTCCCTATTACTTCATCAGGGTTAGAAATATTAACATTCCCTAATTCAAACCCATAACTTGAAATAGCGTCTATTACCATTTCAATAGCCTCCATAATTGTTTTATTTGATATAACAAAGTCTAATGTATCACCCTCACTTAACAACGTTTTGTTATCTAATATTTGAATAGAGCAATATTTAGGTTCTCTAGGATTTAATGATATATCACTTGTATTTTTTACTATCCCGTCAAATATAGTAGTTGTATTTCCGTTATCAATTCGTTCTATATGACATTTAGAATAGTCTTCAGGATAGTAAAACCTACTTACATAGTCTTTGTCATTTTCCCAAGTTTTTGGATAACAATTGTTAAGGATAGTAGAAGAAGTAGATAACATTTCTTCGTTTATAGTAAAATCTTTATTACTTACTACTTCTTCCCCATTTATGAATATTTTAATCATTAGTAACCTCCTACGTAGTTATAGTCATTTTTAGCCCCACCTGAGAATGTTTTAACATTATTGACTAATTGTCCTAGAGCGTCATATTTCATCGAATTTTGAATAGTTATGTTAGGTGTAGGTGTACTTGTAGTCATAGTTCCTATAGAACCATTACTAAATGGATTGAAAGTTGCGTTTACTGTCTTATCAATTTGTTTTTGCATTCCCTCAAGTCCCTCTACAAAACCCTCGCCACTAAATTTACCGACAAGAGCGAACTCGGTACTTGGTGAATGTATACCTAGCACTTTCTTAAGTCCTTTTAAAATGGATTTACCCATTCCTTTGACCTTATCTATTACCCAACTTTTAATACCTTTTAAACCATTCCATAAACCTTTACCGATGTTTTTACCAATATTTCCCATACTACCTGTTACGTTACTAAAAGTACTCTTAATACTCGTCCATAACCCTTTTACAGAACTTTTGATATTTGAGAATGTACCTTTAAGACTATTAAATGCCGTAGTGAATGGTGTTACTAATAAGCTCTTAATACCACCCCATACACCTTTTATAAAGTTTATTATTCCTCTAAAAGTATTTATTATTCCGTTTATAGCCGTTGTTACTATAGTACCGATAGCACTCATAACATTAGTTACAAAGTTTCTAAATCCCTCGCAATGTTTCCATAAATAAGTTATACCTACAACTAATGAGCTTATAAGAGCTATTATTACACCTATAGGGTTAGCTAGCATTACCGCCCATAAAGCTGAGAATAAAGAGGCTATTTTACCTAGCAATATAAAACCACCAAATACGTTTATCAAAGTTAATAAAGGAAGAGCTATTCCTATTACTATAGTTTTGTTTTTGCTTAACCAATCGAATAATGATGTTAGCTTAGGAATAAGTTTACTAATTGCATTGAATAACCCCTCGGATAGTGTACCTTTTAGAACTTGTAAGCTCTCGTCTAAGTTACTCATAGCACCCTTATAAGTAGTACTTTGAGCCTCCATAGCTTTATAGTATTTGCCACCCTCACTATTGGCTTTTTTTAATGCTTTACTTAGCATTTCGTAAGTAACATCTAAATCACTAGCCTCTTCTCGAGTTATACCCATAGAGTCAGCAAGCAATCCATATATATCAATGCCCGCATAGGCGAATTGTTTTATATCTAGCGAACTAGCCTTACCTACGTTTCTAATTTGTTGTAAGTTTACCGCCATACGTTGTAATTCGGCATTACCTCCACCACTAGCGGAAATGGCGTCACCCAAAGCTAGAATATCATCTCTAGAGTCTTCGGCACTCATTCCCGTTGATAGTAAAAGACTTTCGGCTTGAGTCAAACTAGCAACGTCAAAAGGAGTAGTAAGAGCGTCTTTTTTAATTTGTGATAGAACCTTATCGGCTCCCTCAGCACTACCTGTTAGAGTAGTTAATCTTGTGTTAAATGTTTGCATTTGAGCGTTGTACTCAATACCACCTTTAAGGATTGCACCTGTAAAAGCGTTCACGGCTGTAGTTAGTCCTAAAAATGCTATCTCGCCTTTTTTAGTGGCTTGTTCTAGATTATTCTGTAAGCCCTTAGTGGCGTTATCCATTTGCTTAGTATCAGCCGTAAAAGTAGTTAGAACTTCAGCTCCTTGCATAACCTCACTCCTTTCTTTATTAAGGTTTTATGAAATTAGTATAGAAATAATATCCTCTCTAATACTTTTATCTATTTTTTTGTGAACCATATATTCCATAAGTTCTGTTATTTTTTTTGCGTTATTTTTTTTGCTATACATAACATTATATTTGTTAGTACACCACTCAAGATTATCCGCTTTATTATTCAATTTATTTTCGTCTTTATGATTTACTAAAATGTATTTATATATGTTATCATTACCCCATTTTTTACAGTTCTTTTTATCTATAAATGTTTCAGCTACTAATCTATGTACTAAATATGTTTTTTTCTTGTCATTTTTAGATAAGGTAACTATATAATATCCGTCTTTATTTATTCTTAATTTTTTTGTTTTTTTCCACTTAATAGCATAAATAACCCCATAATTAGATATTTTATACAACCCCTCATATCCTGGTATATATTTCCATATTTCTTTCATATAAACCTCTTTCTATAAAAAATAGGTAGGGTTTTACCCCTACCCTAAAAGGATATTAAGAACTTGTTACTACTGTTCCTTTTCCTTGTAGACTTAATTCATAACTGAACTCAGCCTCGTCTTCTGCGTTACCTCCTAAGTCACTTATTTTGATAACTACAGGAGCTTGATATTTTGTATAAGTTAAAGTACTATTGTTTACTCCGCTTAATAATTGGAATTGAATAACATCATTAAATTGTGATATTTCTCCGTCTTCTATGAAAGTATGGATTTTATCTAATAAAGTGATGTTAGCCGTATTATTAAGGTCTAATTTCATAGTACCTGTTAATTTTAGTGAGCCACCTGTAAGAATAGTTCTTTGAATAGCGTCACAAAATACATAAAAGTTCTTTTCTTCAAAGTCAGTTTCTAGACTTATTTCGCTTGAAGTACAAGCCTCAGTAAAACTTGGTGTAGAACTTGTACCAGTATTGAAAGCTAGTCCTTTGATGAACTCTCTATTAGTTATAAACCAATTGTTCACTCTTAATCCTCCTTATCAATTCTATTTACAATACATTGAAACGTCATAGTATAACTTACACGTTTTATGTCATAGTATTGTATTGTTCTTGGATTGCTATATTGTTTAATTAATATTTGCCATTTTTGACCTTTAAAATCTACTATTTCGTTATGTCCTATTAAGTCACCTATTTTGGCACTTGTCTTATATTCTTCTTCTATACTAGAGCCGAATATCTCTACATTAAAGTAACTATATAGTGGATTGTCATTATCAAAAAATACTATCTTTTGTCCTGACGTTTCTTGTACCACAATCACTTTAACATCGTTATCGTTTGTACTATATTCGGCTTTTATTTTAAACCCACTTATTATTGAATTTAAGAATTGTATAAAGACTAGGTTTTTATTACGTCTATCAGTTTCCGTCATTTTAACTCGCTTTCCGCATTCTTTAAGGCAAGTTGTACAATCTCAGTCCTATGCTTGGAAAAGGCACTTACATACCATTTAGGTAACGTACTAGGGTTAGTCCAATTCGTATTATCACCGAATTTCCATACTCTAGGAGCATAACTAACGCCTGTAGCTCCTAATTCGTATGTAGCATTAGAACCTTGTACTCCCATAGCCATTGAGCCTTGATTTAAAGCTCCTGTTCTATATGGGAAGTAGTGAGATGAATTAGTTATATCTAGTGTGGCTCTAGCCATACCAAACACAACTTTATCTTGCCATTTTTTTAATTGTTCTACAGGTAAATCCTTAACAATTTTAATTTCAACTGAGTAACTCATTTTACCAACAACCCTATATTAGCTATCTTATTCCATATCCAATTATCTTGTACTTCTAAGACAACATATCTTCTACCTTTAAAGATAACCTCGTCACCCTCTCTAACATCTACCTTATTTTTTACAATAAAGTATCCTTTAGCCTCGGGTACTGTATAGACTCCAAACCTTACGGCTTGGTCTACATTGTAAGGACATACCTTAATAGGTATTTCTATCTTGTCTTGGTCGTCATATACTGAACTCTCATTCCTATTATTTTGAATAAGAGTCGCTTTCATTCCGTTTACATTAAACATTAGAAAGGTATATTAAGTCCCATATTTTGATTAATTGGATTTCCTCTATATAAATACCCACCATTAGCAAGTATTCTTAATGCTAGAGTTGAATAATCAGTCATAAGGTCGCTAGTCATATTACCCGTCTTGATAGCACCTCTATTGTCTAATAAAGGTATATCGTATTCTAATAAAAACCTTAATTGTTCCATACTAGCGTCTTTAATAGGAATAGGCACCGTTTTTGGAGTCCAGGTATTATCTCTATAGCGAAGTCCTACTTGGGCGTATATCATTTCAGAAACGGCGTCTATTTTCCACAAATCCTCGTCAGTTAGTTCTAAACGTGGATATTTGATTTCAAAGTCGTTCTTTGTAAAGAAAGTCATATACTGACCTCCTTTCTACTAAGCACTTAATTTTTCGCTTGTTAATTTGATTATAGCTTCAGGTCTAACTACTTCAGCTCCAAACATTTGATTTCCTTCTAATACGAAGTAATTTGGATATCCTGGATAGTTACCATTCCATAAGTTAAATCCGTCAAAGAATGAGTCACCAACTACAGCTATACTATTGAAGAAATATCCTTTAACTGTTTCACTATGTCCGTCTACACTTGGATTGATATAGTTATCATTGATAGGGAATATTTCAACTCCGTAAGCTCTAGCAATTTCGCCACGGTCTACACCTTCAACTCCAGCCATAGTTTCATATTTAAGAATTGAAGTTAAAGCTGATACTAAACTAGCGTATTCAGTAGCACTTAAACCAAGTCTATATCCGTCAACTACATCTTTATTGAATAAGTTAGCTTTTAATGCGTTAAGAGCATTGATATATCCTTGTAGGTCACTTGGAGCCCATTGATATGAATAGAATACGTTTTCTTTTAATTTCTTAAATCCGTATGTATCTATTTGTTTAGCAATAGCACTATCTTTTTGGTCTGCTGCGTCTTCAACTACGTTGATTATGTTAGAACCAGTTAATAACATAGGTACTCTTAAAGAGTAGTCCATAGGTAACTCAGTTAAATCAACTTTAGTTGGTGTATAAGTTGTTAATGTAGGGTCTAATCTAGTAGCTATTTCAGCTCCTTGTCTAACATTAACTGTAACAGGGTTTGATTTAATTACTTCTATCATTGGAGCACCTGTTTGTCTTATTTCTCCAATATAATTTTCATTTAAGAATTTGTAGAATGTACTTTGATATAGGATTGAATAGTACACTCTTTTAACAAATGCTTGTAAGTCTAATCCTACTTGTGTGTAATTCATTTTTATTCCTCTTTTCTATTTTAATATGTCTTTTAAGTGTGTTTTTCTTGTAATGTTGATTTCGTGATTTTCAACTTGAGCTTGTCCTAATGATTGCTCGTTAGGTACGTCTACTACTTCTTTTTTAGGGAAATATGTAGCTCCGAACTTTTCTTTAATAAGTCCGATTGCCTTTGAGTCGTCTTGCTCTTCCGCAAACATACTTGAACGTAAGTTAGCCACCTCGTCTAGTTTGTCGCTTGGGAACCCCTCTCTCATTAGTGACATTCTTAAATTTAAACCACTAATCGTTTTGGTATGGTTTGTATCTCGTTCTTGTAAAGAGTTGTAACTTTTTTCTAGCTCGTTATACTTGTTTTCAAGTTCAACGTATTTTGAAGTGCTTTCTTTAGAGTTGTTACTTATAGCCTCTTTAATGGCATTCTCTTTGTCTGACTCTAATACATAACCTTTCCTTAAATCTTTTTCCAACTTTTCAAGGTTAAAATCCTCATTGGATAGTTGAATATCCTTGTTTGTAAGATATTTTGTAATATCCATACTTTTTCCTCCATTCTAGAAATGGAAGTGCAATTTAGGTACCTACTTAAAGTTTTAAGACGTTCAAGTCCTGGTCTATCGGTTTATAGCCTTTACTTGCTTTTTTAAGGACTCCGTAGGTAGCTTTCCTACTTCATCTCTTATAGCTTTATTTAGTTTACTTATCTTACCCTTTATCTTATCTACTTGACTTTCATTACCTATAGACTTAGCTATTTTTAAATCAGTCTTTAGGTTAGTTCGACTAAGAGTAAGTGAGTTTACTTTTTGTCTTATATTGTATTGTTCGTTTACATCTTGTCTTATCATTGACTCCCTACTTATTTGTGTAGGACTCCAATATATTGATAACGTACATTTACAATTAGGGTGTAAGACATCTCCTACTTGTTCCTCAGCTTTTACCCCTATTATTTGTTCTACTTGAAAAGCCGTTAAGACTCTGTTTTGATATTCGTAACAATAAGGACAACTAAAAGGGTGATATGGTATTATGAACTCTCTTTTATCTAACTTTTCACTATCGGCTAGTGTTTGGTTCCAACCACTACGGGTTAAGTCCACGTTATGTACCATAGCTAAGTAAGTAGATAGTTTTACGTAGTGAGCTAGCAATCCGTCTTTATGGTAATAAGCTACTACTTGATTAACTTGTTTATCGTACTTACTTAACTTTTTAGTTAGATACTCTTCTTTATCCATATTCTTTATGGACTCGTGAGCTACATCGTAGTTGGTTACTACGTTTCTCTTAAAGCGTTGCTCAAACATCTTAAAGTCACTTTCTGGTGTAAGTTTGAAGTATTCATCATCAAACGTCCACCCTAGTGTTTCTAGATATTCTTTGTTCTTAAAACGCCCTATATTAATAGCTTGGTCTACATTATTGTTATGAACTAACTCTTTTAGCTCGGCTATCTGTTTATCCATAAATCTATGGTCTACGTTATCCCATATCTTAGATACTTCTTTTTCAAAGAACTCTTTTGATTTACCCTCTTCTAAGCATTGGAAATATAATTCCTTTGTCTTATTCATCATTTTGGTATATCGTACATTTACTAGGTATACGTTCTTATCTATCAACTCGCTAGATTTCTTCGTATTCAATTCTTAACTCTTCTCTTTCTTCTTTATACATATTTGTATAAGTTTCATCGTCTATTGGCTCGTCTATTAGTTTGTTAAGTATTGGAGTAATAATCTTAGAACGTACTCCATAAGGAACTGACATTGTCCTTTGTATAGCTCCTAGCACTTGTAACTTTTTCATATCGTCAAACCTTTCGTTACTTCCGTAGTCCCATACAAGGTCTACAGGGATAGCGTTTTCTTCTATCTTTAGACTCTGTTGTAACTTGACTATGTTTTCTATTAGGTTATTTACTTGAGGTTCTATTTGTTTCTTAATAGCCTCTATAGTCATATCCGTTAGGTTTGCGTTTAGTTCTATGTTAGCTACGTTTTGATATGAGTCTTTTTCATATCCAAAAGTAGCGGGGCTTAAGTTTGCTAGTTGTATAACTTGATAATCACAGAACTTAAAACTATCTATATATGATTGTGTTCTTATATCACCTTGTAAAAACTCAAACACTTGGTGTTCTTTGTCCCCTGGTAATAATGTGAAATAATCTTCCATACTCTTAACTGATAAGGTTTGTATTTCGTACATATTACTTCTAGGTTGCCAACTACTAGCGATGTCACCTGTTTGGTAATGTTGACTTGTTACTATTCTTGTCTTAGTCTTTTCTATCTCGTCAGCTAGTGTATTAAATATGTGCATTTCTTCATTTAAGAACTTTTCACTATCCTTAAAGAAGTCTTGCCCTATATCTATATTAATAATTGGATAATATGGGAGGTTATAGAAAGATTTATAAGAACTCCCTGTCAACTTATTAAATCTTCCTATATCTATTTTTAACCATTCGTTCTTATCTTTTACTTTTTCGTAAGCTTGATACTTTATAGTAGCCGTTCCGTCGTCCTTTAACTCTATATGTCTTTCCAAAGAGTATTTGTTATCTTCACTTTCAAAGTCTTGTATAATATCGCAACTTATGACTCTATCGAATTTTTGAACTAGGTTATGTATCATACACTTAGGTATACATTCTAGATAAACCTTATCATCGAATTTATGTATATAGATAAAACTCTCTCTATCGTATACTGCCTCCTCTAGAGCTTGTCCTAGTGTAGGCATTAACCAATTAATATCTAAGTTTTCCGTTTGTGTTACTAAGTCACTACCGAATAATTGGTTACGGATATATGTACCTATCTTTTTAGCACTTGGAGCTAGTACGTATTTATACTCGTCTTTTATATTAGGTATTCCGTTTGTATATCCTGGTATTGTTACTTTAGACTTAATTTGTATAAACGGAGCTTTTAGAAGTTCGCTTGCTCTTAGTTTTCCATTCATTCTACCTCAACTCCTATTTCGTCTATTACACCCCAATAGGTTATCTTCTTTGTATCGTCAGTTTTAAGTAGTCTTACAGGTACAACCATACGTCCTACTATAAACTTACCGAACTTATCTTTATGTCCTACTATGGTTATGTAAATGGGTTTATTTTGAAAATCCTCATTTCTTAGTTTGATTTTCTTAATCAATACTCCGTCATAGAATAGGTAGAGTTTCCATTTTTTAGTATCGTGTATTATTTGAAGTATCTTCTTAAACATAAAAAAACACACACCTTTCTAGGCATGTGCTTTCTAATGCGAGCCGAAACTCCAAAATTGCACTTCGTTTCTAATTAAAATATACCATTTATAGAATGGTCTATCAAACACTATTTTTTTAAAGTATCACCTTTTTGGCTTTCTTTACACTTTAGAGTGTCAATAGCATTTCTTAAGAACTGGGCTTTAGTAAGATTACATTTTAAGAGGAACTTGTTTAACTCCTCTAACTCTTCTTTCTTAAGGTCTACCTTAAATGTCTTATAGTGCTCTTTGTTGTACTCCTGGATATACTTTAATCCTTTCTTACTTAACATAAGCGTATACGTGTCCTTTCTTCTTAATTGGTTTGAGTGGGTTTAAGTCTTTAAAGCTTACACCCGTTTGTATGAACTCTTTATCATCAACTTTAAACTCTACTACCTCGCACTCGTCTAAAGATTTATCCTTAGGCAAGTGGGTAAAGGGTATCGTAGGTGTATCTAATGGCTTGCCAAACGCTATTACGTCATACCCTTTATACTTTGCTTTTAGTTCTTTATATGTCATACTATCCTACCTCTTTTGATATTCTAAACATAGGCTTAATACCAAAGCTTTTATTCCCTCTAAGCCATAAACTCATATCAGACTTTTTTACTTTCCAAGTTCTTTGAGTGTCTAGGTTGTATAGTATGTATTGATTACTTGTTACGTCTTTTACTAGCCAATGCTCAACGTGAGGATTTACCTCTTTAGTATTCCCGTTTAAGTCCATTTCTATAGAGTCGCACGTATCTTGTTCTAATATCATTCCCTCGATTAATTCTTTCATTTTCTTTTCCTCTCTTTCCTTAAGAAGTGCCTTACTTCCTCACTTCTTGTATATATGTTACCACATATCGTACTATATGTCAACTTTAACTTTTAACTAAATTAAAAAAAGATAGATTATTTTTGTCTATCTTTATTTTCTATAAACTGATAATGAGTTAAATACACGTTGTATACTTCTATTTGCTTGCATATTCGACACGGCACGGTAACACGTAAGGGTATTAATTGCTCGATACCGATTTCCTTTAGGTTTTTAACGTAGTTTTCTATATCTACCTCACATAAAAACCTATGACTACGTTTACATTTGATTATCATACTATAGGGCACCTTCCACTATCTACAAACTCTCTTATGATATATCTAGTAGCGTCTATACTATGGTCTAATTCTTTCTTATAACAATTTATACCTGTATTGGCACTTTTTACCCTATCATATTGATAAGAGTCAAACTCTAATAAACTCCTATCTACTACGTCTTCTTCATAACGTCCGTCTGGTAGAATAAATCTTATACTAGGTTGTTCTAGTATATAGAATATTTCTTTATCTAGTAAGGATTGTAAGTGTTGGACTCCCTCATCAACCGAACCACTACCTTTACGTGATAATGTATGTTGTATTCCGTCAGTTATAAGTCGGTTATCAAAGTGGCTAGCCTCGCTATCTATTACTATATCGGTTATAGGTATATTAGGGTACTTATCTTTAAGAAGTAGTATAAACATCTTTAGTTCTTTAGAATAAAACTCCGTAGTAGGATTGTCACCCTCTTTTTTACTATCGTGATAATAACATTGTAGTCTAACTAATACCCACCGTCTATCGGCTTGTCTAAAACATAAAGCTATAGGTACAAACGTAGTAGGA
>Ga0247608_10001393_pt1 | contig 33626 bp, 31 predicted proteins | sample 176DNAGHGlowgp2_FD_193490 | JGI IMG/M metagenome (GOLD analysis project Ga0247608, IMG submission 193490) | Sheep rumen microbial communities from Palmerston North, Manawatu-Wanganui, New Zealand - 1766 DNA GHGlow gp2 | ecosystem: Host-associated > Mammals > Digestive system > Stomach > Rumen ...
TTTCAGATTTACGTGCTGGAGCAGCTTTAATAATTGCTGGGATAATCGCAAAAGGCACCACGGAAATTTATAATCTAGAATATATTGATAGAGGATATGAAAATATTGAACAAAAATTTAGAAATCTAGGTGCAAAAATAGAACGAGTTGAGGAATAATAAGAGGAAATACATATGTTAAATTTTACAAGTTTATATAGTGGAAGTAGTGGAAATTGTCTATTTATAGAAACAAATACTACAAAAATATTGATAGATGCAGGTGTTAGCTTAAAGAAAATAGAAAAAGGGTTAAATAGTTTAAATGTTTTACCTTCAGATATAGATGCCGTAATTGTTACACATGAACATTCTGATCATATACAAAGTCTCGGAAATTTATCAAAAAAATTTAATTTACCCGTATTTGCTACTTCTAAGACATTTGATGCTATGCCAAAACAAACAGAAAAAATATCTGAAAATAATAAAAAGAGCATCAATATAAACGAAAAATTTTCTATTGGCGATATTGAAATTCTACCTTTTCAAGTCCCACATGATGCGGTAGATCCTTGTGGATTTACAATTTTTTCAGATAATAAAAAAATAAGTATTGCAACAGATATTGGACATATGACAAATGATATTCTAAAGCAAATTGATGGGAGTAAGTTTATTCTCTTAGAATCAAACTATGATTCTAATGTACTAAAATATACAAAATATCCTTTTAAGTTAAAAGAAAGAATCGCTGGCCCAACTGGGCATTTATCTAACAAAATAGCTGGTCAGACGATTAATTATTTAATAAAATCCGGATTAAAAAATGCTGTACTAGGACATCTAAGCAAAGAAAGTAATTTTCCTGAACTTGCATATCAAACTGTAATTGATGAAATTTTGTCAGATGGTACAAATATGGATAATTTTCACCTTTCTGTTGCTAGTCGAGATATCCCTGGAAAACAAATTAGTATTAATTAATTATATATAAAACTGTAGAGAAAATAGAATATTATTATAAATGGAGGTAAAGTTATCTTTTTGGGTGGGGACTTTACTTTTTTTATTAAAATATTATAAGGGGCATTATTTTCTCTACAAGATTAAAAACTTGTATTTTGAATTCTATTATTTTGACTCTTTAATCATCTTTTTTGATAAAAATTTTATAAATAAAAATCTAATAATAATAAACATAGATACAAATATTAAAAAAAATACAAAAGTTTTAAGAATCATAAAAAACATCCTTTGATATAATTCTAAATAGTTTTTAATTGACAAACTTGGTTTTATATTTTATTTATTACATAGATACATAAACTATTAAAACTTTAATTTGTTTTTTGTTTGTCTAAAATCATATTAACTCATTTTACATAATTTGTCAAGAAAAATCGTTCGACAAAATTCGATATAATTCAACAAAATATGATTATATCAATCTTATTTTCACATTATCGTGGAAATTTTTTACAAAACCATTGACAAAATTGTAAAATTATGGTAATATTGTTATGGTTCAATATTTAAAACTAAAACTTAATTTAATATTATCAAATATATATACTATAAATAAAGGAGGAAAATATATGAAATCAACTGGTATTGTTAGAAATTTGGATGAATTAGGACGAATTGTAATACCAAAAGAAATACGAAAAAAACTTGGAATCGAGCAAAAAGATCCAATAGAAGTCTTTATTGATGGAAATTCTATTGTTCTTAGGAAATATGAAAAAGGATGCATATTTTGCAATAATCCCAAAGATTTACAAGTATATAAAGAAAAACTTATTTGCAAAAAATGTTTAAATAGTATTTCAGAATTAAAAAATGAGAATTAATATTAAATTTTTTAATTTAAATAATAATTAATAGAAATCGAATGTAAAAAGTAGTAGGAAGAATTTATTTTCCTACTACTTTTTACCAGTTTACGACTTTCTAAATCTAACTTCTAGATTAAATAAATTCCTTATAAATCTCATTCTTACTTACCCCTCTATCTTTAGCAATCCTTTTTATTATTTCTTTTTTTTCAAGTCCCTGATTTTCATAGAATTTATAGTGTTCTTTTAAGTCTAAGTTATTTAGAATATTCTCCTGTTTTTCTTTTTTTGTTCCCTCAATTAGTACAATCATTTCACCTTTAATATTCTCACTTTTGTTTATAATTTCCTCAATACTTCCTCTAATAAATTCCTCATGAATCTTAGTTAATTCCCTTGCTAAAACAACTTGTCGATTTTCAATTATATTTGATAAATCTTTTAAAGTATCTTTTATTTTATGAGGTGCTTCATATATAATGGAAGTTCTAGTTTCATTTTCTAATTCTTCCAATTTTTCTTTTCTTAATTTTTTATTTAAAGGCAAAAATCCATAAAAAGAAAATTCCTTTGTATCTAAACCCGATGCAATTAATGCAGAAATTGCAGCACATGCACCTGGAACAGGGATTACCTCTATACCCTCTTCAATTGCTTTTTTAGCAATTACCTCTCCAGGATCTGAAATCCCTGGGGTTCCAGCATCTGAAACAACGGCAATATTTTGTCCAGCTTTTAATTTTGCAATTAAGATATCTTCTCTACTTTCTTCGTTATGTCTGTGGTTACTTATTAAAGGCTTCTTTATTTCAAAGTGATTTAAGAGTTTTAAAGTTGTTCTTGTATCTTCTGCAGCAATTAAATCTACTTCTTTTAAAATTCTAAGTGCTCTTAATGTGATATCTTCTAAATTTCCAATTGGTGTAGCAACCAAATATAACTTTCCTTTCATTTTTCCTTCTAACCTCCTACCTCATATCCCCCATATCCATCTTATTATAAATCCTCAAAATCTCATCTGTATATTCCCCATTCTCATTATACACATACAAATTATCATCAAATTTTAAAAATGGTTTTCCACATTTTATTCCTTTTATGAGAATAATATTTGCTTTTTTGTCTTTATTCGGATAAACAAATCTAATCTTTTTAGGTTCTATATTGTATTTTCGCATAAAATAAAAAATATCAACTAACCTATCTGGTCTATGTACCATATAAAATTCACCAAAGTCTTTGAGTAAATAACTTGATATCCTAATAAAATCCTCTAATGATGCAGTAATCTCATGTCTTGAAATCAACTTTTTATTATTTTCATTTACAATTCCCGTGTTCACTTTCTTATATGGTGGGTTTGTCGTAATAGCATCAAATTTTCCTTTTTCATAAATATCTTTTAAATTTAAAATATTTTCATTTTCAATTTTTATTCTATCCTGTAAGTCATTTAACTGTACACTTCTGTTTGCCATTTCCGCAACTGTTTCTTGGATTTCTATTCCTACAAAAAGTGTATTTTTTGTTTTAGCAGATAATAATATCGGAATAATACCTGTTCCGCTTCCTAAATCAATAACTTTTGAATTAGTCTTTATATCTTTTGCAAAATCTGTTAATAGAACACTGTCTATTCCAAAACAAAATCCTTCACTATTTTGTATAATCTTTAGACCTTTAAATTCTAAATCATCAATTCGTTCATTTTCTTTTAACAAAATATCCATTTATTCACCTTCAATAGTCTAAAATATATATTATACTAAATAGAAAAATATTAATAATATATTTCTATTTAGTCAGTAATCACTAATTAAATAGTCCTTTCATATTATACAATAAAAAAGGAGATTTTTCAATGAATAACATAATATTTAGTAATCAGCATTCTGCTCTTCCATTACCAAATAATAATTCTAATACTAAAAAGAAAAAAATTGATATAAAACAACTAAAAAATAATACCATCAGCTCTTTAAATGATGTAGAGAATTTTTTAAATGATTTTCAAAGATTTAAAAGATATATAAAACTATATAAAATTTTAAAATAATGTTCTAAAAAGGACAAAGTAGAAATAGTATTTAGTAGAAAGGAACGTGAAAATCATGAAAAACAAAAAAATACTATTTTTGCTTATTACAGTACTTGTAATTATCTTATTCTTTATTTTTTTTATAGTAAAAAGATTTAATTCTAACGATACAGAAAACATTTTAGAATATATCCCAGAAGAAGAAATTAGCGAATCTCAGCTAAGAGAAACAATTGTAACACTGTTTTTTTTAGATAAAAACTCTAATACTATAAAATCTGAGGGAAGATTAATAGATTCAGTAGTATTACTTCAAAACCCATATAAAGAATTGGTTAATTTATTAATATCAGGTCCTACTTCTGAAAACTTTATAAAAGTATTTCCAGAAAACACTCAAATACTAGATGCTTATATAAAAAATGGCTGTGTAACACTAGACTTTTCAGAAGAATTATTAAATTTCAAAAATGAAGATCATAAATTTAACATTATTAATACCGTGTTAAATACTTTAGCACAATTAAATGAAGTTAACTCAATCAAAATTCTAATAAACAACGAAAATAATGATGTTTTTTCTGACACATTTACCCATTGACAAACCTCTAAAAATATTGTAATATAGATGTGATAAAAGATTTTATAGGAGTACAAAAATGTTAATAGAAGAAGAAAAAGTCGAAATAGTTGAAGATGAAACCACGACTTCAACAAATAAAAAAAAGAAAAGTGCAAAAAAGGGAAAAAGTGCTGCAAAAAAAACAACTACAAAAGTTGATATAAAAGAAAGTGATGATAACAAAGTAGTTTCTGAAGAAAAAGATGAAAACAAAAAAAGTAAATTATCAATATCTAATCAGATACTTGATAATATTGAAGATAAAGAAGACAAAATAGTTGATACTCCACAATCAGACCAAATATCAAATAATAATGATGTACAAGAAAAAAATGAAAAAGATTCAAGAACAGAATTAAATACATCATCAAATAATACAACCAATAGCATTAAAGAGGCTTTTGTATCAGAGCATTTGGATGACAAAAATAATGAAAAAAGCGATTATCATGAAGATGAATACTCTCATAAATCAAAAGGGGCACTTTCTATTATTTTTATAACTATATCGATTTTTTTAGTTTTATTATTAATAGCCTTTGGAGGATTTACATTTTACAATTACAAAAATAAAGAAGTAATTGCAAAAGGAATTTGTATTAATTCTATAGATTTATCATATTGTACCAAAGAACAGGCAAAAGAAAAAATAAACAACTACTATACAGAGCAATTATCCAAAGATATAGAACTTGTTTATAAAGATTATAAAACATTTTTAAAAACCTCTGAAATTGAATTAAATTATGATATAGACTCATCTATTGACTATGCATTCTCCTATGGAAAAAATGGAAATATCTTTCAAGATAACTATAATGTACTTGCTTCAATGATAAAATCTGTAAATATTGTTCCTATATACACATTAAATCAAGATTCATTAACAAAATTTTTAAACAGTATTTCTACAGAATTACCTGATGCTATAGTTGAAAGTAGCCATTATATAGAAGGAAATAATTTAATTATAACAAAAGGTAAACCAGGTAATATTGTTAATATAGATACAACAACAAATAACATAAAAACACAACTTACAAACTTAGCATATGTAAACAACCCAATTACTATAGATGTTAAAACACAGTCTCCAAAAGAGGTTAATGTTGATGAAATATATACTGAAGTTCATAAAGATCCAAAAGATGCATATTATACAAAAGATCCATATACAATAACTCCATCAGAAAATGGTGTTGATTTCAAAGTTTCTATTGATGAAGCAAAACAAACTGTTCAATCTGCAGAAACTGAGTGCGAAATTCCTTTAAAAGTTTTATACCCTAATGTTACAACTAACATGATAGGTCAAGAAGCTTTCCCTGATTTACTTGGATCATTTTCAACTAACTATGTCTCAAATGCTGATAGAACAACAAATCTACGTTTAGCTGCAAATAAAATTAATGGAACCGTTTTAATGCCAGGAGAGGTCTTTTCTTATAATGGTGTAGTTGGTGCAAGAACAATTGCTGCTGGATATAAAAATGCTGCTATATACCAAGATGGTCAAGTAGTTGATGGACTAGGTGGAGGTATTTGCCAAATATCTTCAACATTATATAATGCTGCTTTATTTGCAAACTTAGAAATGGTTGAACTTTACAACCATCAATTTGTTCCATCATATGTTACTGCAGGTAGAGATGCAACAGTTGTTTATGGTGTAAAAGATTTTAAATTCAAAAACTCTAGACAATATGCAATTAAGATTACATGTTCTGTTTCAGGTGGAGTTGCAAAATTCCAAATTTGGGGTGTAAAAGAACCTACAGAATATGATGTAAGTGTTTATGCTAATGTTTCACGAACATCTTCTTACATAAAAGCAACAACATATAGAACCTTAAAACTAAATGGTGAAACTGTAAAAACAGAAAAAATTGCAAATTCAACATATAAGGTACATTAAAAGTGACGAATAGTCACTTTTTTCATTGACAATTGTTTTAAAATGTTGTAAAATTAATAAGATTTAATATAATTTAACATAAAGTATAAGGAGTAAACTTATGGAACAAAATATTTTACACGTAGGATTAGATGTTGGCTCTACTACAGTTAAAATAATTGTAATGAATACTAATAAAGAGATTTTATATAAAGATTATAGAAGACATTTTTCAGATACTAAAAATACTATTTGTACTATGTTATATGAACTTAATGAAAAATATCCAGCTTCAAAATTTACCATAGCACTTACGGGTTCTGGAGCTATGTCTGCTGCAAAATTTTTAGGTGTTAATTTTATTCAAGAAGTGGTATCTTGCAAAAGAGCTGTTGAAAAATATATTCCTCAAACAGATGTAGTAATTGAATTAGGTGGAGAAGATGCTAAAATAATATATTTTGATAAATCTATTGAGCAAAGAATGAACGGAACATGTGCAGGAGGTACAGGTGCTTTTATTGACCAAATGTCAAGTTTACTTAATACTGATACAGCTGGTCTAAATGAGCTTGCAAAACATCATAAAACTATTTATCCAATTGCATCAAGATGTGGTGTTTTTGCTAAAACCGATATTCAACCTCTTATAAATGAGGGGGCTGCAAAAGAAGATATTGCTGCATCTATCTTTCAGGCTGTAGTTAACCAAACAATATCAGGCTTAGCATGTGGTAGACCTATTAGAGGAAAAGTAGCATTTTTGGGTGGTCCACTTACATATCTTTCAGAGCTTAGAAATAGATTTATAAAAACCCTTAATCTAAAAGATGATGAAATTATAATTCCAGAAGAAGCACATCTATTAGTTGCAACAGGAGCAGCATTAGATTCTTTAGATGAAATTCCTTTCACAAATGAAAAATTAATTCAAAAAATCGAAAAATTTAAAAATTCAAATGATAATACAACTCATCCTATAGATCCTTTATTTAAAAATCAAAAGGAATATGAGCAATTTAAGAACAGACATAGTCTTGCAACTGTACCAAAAGGAGTATTAGAAAACTATGAAGGTGACTGTTTTATTGGAATTGATGCAGGGTCTACAACAACCAAATTAATATTAATCGATAGAGATGGAAAACTACTTCATTCTATATATGGAAGCAATGAAGGAAGCCCTTTAAATAGTACAATAAAAATGCTAAAAGAATTATATTCTATTATACCTGAAACAGCAAAACTTAGATTTAGTGGTGTTACAGGTTATGGAGAACAACTAATACAAACAGCATTAAATGTTGATATTGGTGAAATAGAAACAATTGCTCATTATACAGCTGCAAAAACATTTGAGCCAGAAGTTACAAGTATTGTGGATATTGGTGGACAAGATATGAAATATATTCATCTTAAGGATGGTGCTATTGACACAATCATGCTAATGAAGCTTGTTCTTCAGGTTGTGGTTCATTTATAGAAACATTTGCCAAAAGCTTAAATTTAGATATCTCTGACTTTGTAAAACAAGCAATCGAAGCACAAAGACCAGTAGATCTTGGTTCAAGATGTACAGTATTTATGAATTCTAAAATAAAACAAGCACAAAAAGAAGGTTATTCTGTAGGAGATATTTCAAGCGGACTTTCTTATTCAGTTATTAAAAATGCTCTACAAAAAGTTATGAAAATAAGGGATTTTGAAACATTAGGTAATAAAATAGTTGTACAGGGTGGAACATTTTACAATGATGCTGTTTTACGCGCATTCGAAAAAATTGTTGGTAAAAATGTTATTAGACCAGATATTGCAGGTCTAATGGGAGCTTACGGAATAGCTCTAATAGCTAAAGAACAATATGAATCAAATCTAGATATGGAATACTATTCTACAATTTCAAAAAATGATGATTTGGATAATTTAGATATTAAGATTACTCATACAAGATGTAATGGATGTGAGAATCATTGTAAACTTACAATAAATACATTTGGAAATGGAAAAAAATATGTTTCAGGAAATAGATGTGAAAAAGGAGCTGGTAATACTGATTCTCGTAAAAAAAATTTACCTAACCTTGTTAAATATAAATATGAAAGAATTTTTGAATATAAGCCTCTTCCTGAAAAACAAGCTAGACGTGGAACAATTGGAATCCCTAGAGTTTTAAATATGTACGAAGACTATCCATTCTGGTTTACATTTTTTACAAACTTAGGCTTTAGAGTAATTATTTCAGAAAAAAGTACAAGGGCAACATATGAAAAAGGTATGGAATCTATGCCTTCAGAATCTGTTTGTTATCCAGCTAAACTTTCTCACGGACATATAGAAAGTTTAATTGAACAAGGTATAAAAACTATTTTTTATCCATGTATGCCATACTCTAGAAAAGAACAAGAAAAAGCAGATAATAGATTTAACTGCCCGATAGTAATTTCATATTCTGAAGTTTTAAAAAACAATGTTGAAAATTTAAAACGAGATGACATAACTTTTATTAATCCTTTTTTACCATTTGACATACCAAATCTAGTTAAAAAAGTATTAGAACTTCCAGAATTTAAACAATACAAATTTACTAAACAGGAGCTACTAAATGCAGCTGAAAAAGCAGAAATTGAATATCAAAAATGTAAAGAGGATATTCGAAATAGAGGAAAAGAAACTGTTAGATATTTGAAAAACAATAATTTAAAAGGAATAGTGCTTGCTGGAAGGCCATATCACATCGATCCAGAAATTAATCATGGTATTGATACATTAATTACCTCTTTAGGTTTAGCAGTACTTACAGAAGACAGTATTTCTAATGAAGTTGAAGTTAAACGCCCAATACGTGTAGTAGATCAATGGATGTTCCATTCTAGATTATATGCTGCTGCAGATTTTGTTGGAAAAAATGATAATTTAGAGCTTGTTCAACTTAATTCTTTCGGATGTGGGGTTGATGCTGTAACAACAGACCAGGTTGAAGAGATTTTAAGAAGCTTTGGTAAAATGTATACATTGATTAAAATAGATGAAGTCAATAACTTGGGGGCTGTAAAAATACGTATACGTTCTTTAATTGCAAGTATGAATAAAAGAGAAAAAGAAAAACTTGAAGGACATTATGAAATTAACAAAAAACTATTCACAAAGAAAATGAAAAAGGACTATACCGTATTAATTCCTATGATGCTTCCTATACATTTTGAGCTTTTAGAACCTGCCATTAATTCTTGTGGTTACAATATGCATCTACTTAGAGAATGTACCCCTCACACTGTTGAAACTGGTTTAAAATATGTTAATAATGATGCATGTTACCCATCAATTTTAGTTACTGGTCAAATGATTGAGGCTCTAGAATCTGGGAATTATGATGTTAATAAAACTGCACTAATTATGTCTCAAACTGGTGGTGGATGTAGAGCAACAAATTATATAGGCTTTATCCGTAAAGCATTAAAAGATGCTGGTTTTGAACAGGTTCCGGTTATCTCATTAAATGTTGTAGGTATGGAAAAAGCATCAGGCTTTAAATTTACTCCAATTATGATTGAAAGATTACTAAGAGGTGTTATGCTTGGAGATTTACTTCAAAAATTACTTTATAAAAACAAAGCTTATGAGGTAAAAAAAGGGCAATCTCAAATGATATTTAATCAATGGATGGAAAAATCTAAAGATTTAGTTACAATAGGATCAAATAAAGATTTTAAACAAGCAGTTTATCAAATTGTAGATGAATTTGAACAAATAGAATTAGATTTGTCAAAAGAAAAACCAAAAGTAGGTATTGTTGGTGAAATTTTGATTAAATATCACCCTTTTGGAAATAACCATATCGTAGATTTACTAGAAAAAGAAGGGGCCGAAGTAGTTCTACCTGATTTTATGGGATTTATAAAATATATGGCAACAAATAAAATAACTTTTAATAAACTACTAAATACAAATAAAACTTCAAGTACTATAAGTAAAATTGCTTTAAATCTTATTGATATAATTGAAAAAGACATGAAAAAAGCTCTTTCTAACTCTAAAAAGAACTATTTACCATTAACTGATATTTGGGATTTACAAGATAAAGTTAAAGACATTTTATCTATAGGAAACCAAACAGGTGAAGGTTGGTTTTTAACTGCGGAAATGGCAGAATATATTGAACACGGAATTGAAAACATAGTTTGTGTACAACCATTTGCATGTTTACCTAATCATGTTGTAGGAAAAGGGGTAATTAAAACTATTCGTCAAAAATACCCATTTGCTAATATTTCTCCAGTAGATTATGATCCAGGAGCTAGTGAAACAAACCAAGCAAATAGAATTAAATTATTAATGACTGTTGCTAAAGATAATCTTAAACTTAAAGAAAAAGAAAAATTTGCAGTTGAAAAAGAAAATCGATCTACAAAAAAAACGAACATCAAAATAAAAAAGCTATAGTGTCTAATTAATCTATAGCTTTTTTTGATATAATTCTATATTATGGCTAATTTAGTCTTTAGCTATCTCTGCAGTTGTTTTATTTGTTGTTAAATCATATACAACCTCAATATACGACTTTATATCATCATTAGCTCTATAATATATAATGCATTTGTTGTTCAAAATAATATTATGTATATATTCAAACTGAGTAATTTCTGTTTTTTGACTTTGATAAACAAATTTTTTTAAGCAATAAACAAAATCATCTCTATTTTTTATCTTGTCCAAAACATCATTTGGAGTATTTACAATTGTAATTTTTATACTATTAATTTCTTTAGTATTTTCGCTATTCAAATTATCATTTGATTTTTCATTGTTTTCAGTATTGTTGTATTTTATTATATTATCAGCTGTATTTTTTTCAATATAATTTTCATTTTGTAAATTACTATTATTATTATTATTAAGCGAAACTAATATGCCTATTAGTAATGCTAGAAAAGTGAAACCTAAAATAATTATCCCAATTATAATACCTTTTTTATTCATATTATTTCTCCATTCTTTAATACCATTAATTATTTAATTCCATTCATTCTCCAAATAGAATCTGGATCACGTCCTATAGTTGTTTGATAGCTTGTAATTTCAACTTCTCCATCATGTCCACCATGAGCATTCCTATATTCAGGTGTAAAATATCCATTACATGCTACTGCTTGATTGTTTCCTATATACATTGCAAGGTGTCCTTGGTTATTTCCTTCATCCCAGAATAAAACATCTCCTGGTTGAGCTTGTGATATTCCTCCACTTACTCGTGCTGTATTTGGAACTCCGCCTTCACCCCAAGTAATTGATTTTGCCCAATAATCCATTAATCCGAAATGATTAAATACATGATATATATACCAAGAACAGTCAGAGAAAGAGCCGTCTGCAAGTTCGTCCTTACTACCGCAGGCTATAATGAACTTTTCCTACCCATGATGTGGCATAGTTTACGACTTCACTTGACGAATTACCAATATTTCCTTTTTTCCCTGTTACTCCCATCACTTCATCAGCTATTTTTTGTAATTTAAGAGCAACATCTGGAGAACATGTTGAAATAAAACTTGCTCCCTCAGATGCTTCATCAAATATAGCACCATAAATACAACAAGTTGCCAAATATGAACCTTCCATTGTTCCATGTCTATCATCATAATATAAAACAATCTCTGGATATAACTCATGACATCTTAAAAAAGCTTTTGCTATATATGCTATATTTCCACCATTTTCACTCCTTGCATGTTCAAAGCTTTGTATAGCTTGACCAAATTGAGTTTTATTAAAATCATTTAAGAATCCCCATGCGCTATATATTGGAGTAATATTTTGATTACTATTTTGCCTGAAATAATCTATAATTCTTTTAGTTGAATTAGTAACTATTGCCTCATTTAAAGATATTTCTGTCTGTTCTTGTAATACTACATAATTCCATTTTTTTTCTTTGACTTTGTTGCTTAATGTTTCAAATAGCTCTTTATTATCTACAAAATTACCTAATCTTTGAGCATCCTTTAATACTTTATCAACATAAACATCTTTTCCCAATGAAGTAGCTAGTTGGCCAAATAAACTTGGTCCATCATTTACGTTTGTCCTACTGTTTCCAATAAAAAGAACATTATTTACTTCTCCTAAATCCATTATAGCGAATTTTATTCCTTCTTCTCTTCTTCCTGTATGTAAATTTTCAAAAGCTGTAAGTATAAATTCCCATATCCATCTTAGAAATTCTCCAAAGGTTTCGGATAATGAGAATTCTTTTTTATTTGTCTTTTGACTGCTATCCGAACTATCTGCATTGTCCCAATCAATTTTCGCTGTTTCAGTATCTACATCTAATTTATCAAAATGTTGGGTATCTGCGTCATTTCCAGTTTTATTTAACCATCTCCATCCATATTTCGTAAAAATTTTATATATCTCTGTATCTTCTGCTATTCTCATCTTTTTATCCATTTCAGACCAACCATGTTCATCTAGCTCATCAAGTTCTCTATACATATATCTATCATCATGAGAAGTATCTGGTGAACCTGACCAATAACCACTTATATATGGATTTACAAGTGGATTTACATCTATACATAACCCCTTTGCGTGATTAGATAAATTTCCTGGAGATGGATCTGTACCATTTACACCTCTATAATTAAATGCAGAAGTATTATTATCATCTATTGATTTCCAATCATCAGCACCATAATCATCCACTAAAACCATTTTGTGTATTGGGTATTTTATTTGATATAACTCATGAAAGATAGTTAAAACCTCATCTGCTAGTTTTATATTTACAACCATTTCACCGTCATTATGGTACTCTCCATCATCTCCATAATATGGTATTGTAAGATAAGCTAAATCACTAGTGTCTTGTTTACTTCTTAATGATGATTTCATTCTTTGTTTTAAATTATTACCATTTTTATCAACAGATGAGTCTGTAATTCCTGCGCCATAATTTCCTTCAAGTACATCATTTCTAGTTCCCCAACCGATTTTCAGCATGATATTTATCATGCTTATCTTGTAAAGCATAAACTATATTTAATTCACTACAAACAAATTGTGAAAATAAAACTAAAATTAAAATTAAAATATAAATATATTTATTTTTATAGTTCATTTATAATATTCCTTTCTAAAAATATAGTTTATCCACTAATAAAATACTAGTTTCTTATCTATTTATTTTCGTTTATTTGTAATATAGGTCATAACTTTTGATAAAGATATTTTAAAACTAATATACATTACCACAATAACTAATATTATAAAAAATGGATTATCTGCTACAAGTCGAGTATTTAATTTTGTCATAATATAATATATAATTCCTAATGCCGGTTTTAGTAATACCGCATATACATATACAATCAACCATTTATTTAATAATCCATTATTTCCTTTAACCTTTTGAACAGCATGTATTATTATAGTAATTGGTGCTATTGCTATTAAAAATGCAACTAGTACTACTCTTACCAAGAATATAAAAAAACAAAACCATTTAAATAACGTTAAGCAAAATCCGCAGACAATATACATTAAATTATGTAAAAAGTTATTCTCCCAATCATATTGTGATTCAAGCATATATACACCTTCAAGATTTGTATTAAAGTAACATGCTTTTAATGATCCTTTTGTTCCCACAGGTGTATCTGGCATATTATCAAAACGTTCCAAATTATATTTTTTTATTATATCTTGACAATGATTAGCCCAACCTGCACTTGTATATCCAGTTAAAAAAGACCTGTAATTTTCATAATTTTCATAATCATCTATATTTGGATGATGATAAATAAATTGTCCCATCCAGTCTTCTATACAATCATATATATTCTCAAAAACTTTAACATTCTCCCAATGAGGTCCATCATTTTGTGGCATCCAACACCAGTCGTTTTTTGAGCCTTTTTTTGCCCAGGTTGTTTCTGGGGATGATATAGCTTCATAATTATTAAATCCTAATATATTATTCCAATCTCTTACAAGTTCAGGATTGCTATGTTGCCCACCTTCAGCAGGTGTTTTTACCCATCCAGTCTCATTAATAACCTGCGCTATAACAATAGATCTTTTCATTGGATATCTAGAATGTGCAATATTAGCGAGAGATCCTATTGTATTTATTATATACTCCGCTGCTTCTCCTCCTTCTTGTTCATATGCAATATCTCCCATAGCAAATAAATCTTTTGCCTGCAAATTTTCTAAATCATCTGGTAAATCTGGTATTCCCTCTGTAGTAGTAACATTAGATTTAACATATACTGTTATTGGATTAGAAACTTCCCCCTTTATTATTAAACCTATCATCATATTTGAAAACGATATAACTATATTAATAATAACAATAATAATAGCCATCATTCCAACTGACTTAATCCATTGCTCTAAAAGCATCTTGTCCATTTTAGATTTATCAACAGAACCATAGCTATTAAGCATACCAGATAGATTTTCTCCAGGTAAATGTACCCCATTATTAGATATGCTTCTTTTTACAATAACTACAGCAAAATATATTAGCAATGTAAGAAGTGATGCAGTAGCTATATATAAACTAACCCTTAAAAAGTTTTTTGCAAGATTACTTAAATTTGTCCATCTTTTATTATTCTTTGATGTTTCTTCTAAATTTGTATACTTTAAATTACTTTTCGAATCATTATCTTTTAATCCTAAAAAGTTAATATTAGAAAAAGCTCCATTTCCATATAATACGTAATCAAATGATGCTTGAATTACCGGTATTTCTGCATCACTTTTTAAGTTGCTTGCATCAATTTCTAAATCATAGTTTTTAGGCTCTCCATCTTCTTCTACTGTTTTATATTGAATTATATTTTTTATTTCTTCTTCTGTATACGAATATATATTTTTATTTATTTGACATATAGCCAAATAAATGCATAAAACAAGTATTATAATTCTATTTATTTTTTTCATTGGCTATATGTTCCCTCCTCATATTTTAAAATGTTATACTGATTGAAAAATCGGCTTCTTCTTTTAGTTTTATTGTCATCTTAAATTTTCTAGATGCTTTTTCATCCATCTCATTTTTGACTGTAACGCTATATTCATAGACATCATCTGAGATTTTTGAGTAACTTCCATATTCAAATATATTTAATTTATAAAATACACTTTTATAAAATTAACAAAATCATTATAATTATTATAATAATTACTTTTTTGAACCGGGTTTAACTTAGCATATATAAATTCATAATTTCCTTCATTTATCGCTTGTTTTACTCTATCGATACAATACTTTGCTCTTATATGTGGAAAGTTTGAATTATATAATTCTATATAAGCTGGTATTGCAGTTGTATAATAATCAAGTTGAATTGAATAGTTCATTAAATCAATCATGTTATATACAAAACGATGGTCATTTTGACAAATAATTATATATTGTGTATACCAATTTAAATCATACTTTTGATATCCATATGCAATATCACTTAAATATAATTCCTTATTACTATTCATATATGTGCTAAAATTTTGAAAATCATTTCCAAATCTTACATTTTTGTATTCTTCATCTAATAAATTATACAAATGCTTTAAGTCATAATTTACATCAAATTTAAATCTTTCAAATAGTTCTTTTATGCACGAAGATTCACTGGTAGAAATATCATCAACTCTATAATGGTTATTATTATTTCTATCAACATCCTCAATATTAATTATTTCTAGTGAAATTATATCATTATCTTTTAAATTCGAGTAATTATTCATTTTTAAAAATTCATATGGATAAATTGCAAAAGATAAATTCTTCTTATCAACTTTTACTGCTAACGTTTTATTATTTGTAGCTGAACTTTCATTTTGTTGTCTATAATATATAAAATAAATGTCCTTTCCTAGATTAACACTCACTTTATATATTTTGTCAATACAAAACTCACAGGAATCTTTATATCCCCAATCTATTAATAAATCATATTTCTTTAATTCCTTCGGTAATATTTCATATGCATTTTCTTTTGATGAATAGAATAACTTCATACATTGTTTCAAAAGAAAATAGGAGTATAAATCATTAACTTGGATAAGTTTTAAATTTTCCTCTGTTATGGGTATATTTTCTCCCCAAGGGTCGGTTTCTTCTATTTCATCTATAAGCTTTTTATCCTTTACATTTTCATTATCACCAATATTATTATCATTTTTAATATTTGGTTTTTGTTCAAATTCTGTTATAGTATTAAAATATAACGCATTATAGTTTTTCTTTTCATTTTCATTATTGATTTCATTATTATTTTTTCTTTTATTGAAAGTAATAGTTATCCAGATAATTATAAGTGCAATTATAAAAAGGATAGCTATTATTTTAAAAATTTTTGTTTTCATTCTTATCTCCTTCTTATAATTTTATCCTTCATATGTAAATGAACAAGTATATCCATGAAGTGAATGTGGCTTTGTCTCACCTATCATAGCCCCATCATCATTACCTGTATCCCAATACATTCCATCTCCTGCATAAATGTTTATATGGCTATGACCGGCGCTTTTAAATATTATTATTTCGCCTTCTTCTAAATTCTCATTTTCTTTCATATCTCCATTTGAATTGGCTCTTTCATGCCTTACAAACCTTGGATCACTCTCAAACCAATCCCAACATTCTGAAACTCCATCTTCGTGTCTATCTTCAGGCCATATCCCTAAATCTTGCAATATCCATGATACATATGTTGCACAAACACACCATCTTGAATCTCCTACATTATATAGTTGGTTATATGCAACCTCATCTTTTAAACTACCATGCGGATATGAAAAACCATTTCCCTTATTTTTTTCATCTAGCATATATTGTGCAATCATTTCTGCAGTATCTAAAATTCCTTGTGCACCTTCTCCTATATGCTTTTCATCTGATGCTAATACTGTGACCGGTTTTAATCCATCCAAACTTATAATATCTGTTGTATTTAATACTAATAAAACTGCTATAATAATAATACATGGTATAATAATATGTAATAAAACTCCTATAATTACTTTTTTCATATAGCATTTCTCCTTTATACTGCTTGGTCAAAATGATTACTATCTATATCTCTACTGCCTTCCTGTTCCTGTTTAGCTTTTAATCTTTCATTAAATTTATCACCTAATCTTTTTGCTTCTTGTTCCTCTTTATATTTTTTAATTCTTTCTTGTTTTTCTGCTTCAGCTATCTTCTTTTTATTCATTTTTTCTATTCTTTCATCCTGTGCTTTTTGTTTTCTTCTTTGTTTTGCGGTTAACTGTGGTTGATTTACACCAATTTGCTTGTTGCTAGATCTTGTTGATTTTTTTGATACTTTTGTAGCGGTTTGAGCACTTTTTATATCATGTACTATTTGTACATTGTTTGAAAGCTCTGAATTTATATTTTGAGAAACAATTTCCTGTGAAACAGTTATTGGCTCTTCAATTACTTGCGCAGATGATGATTCAGTTGGTTCGTATCCCATATAAACCAATTCTGAATCTATATTTGTAGAACTTCGTCGTGAGGCCAATTCAACTTTTGGTGAAGATTGCCTTGTATTTGATTTTTGTGACGATGTTGATGTTGATGCTGAAGAAATCGAAGGTGATTCCGTTGTTTCGTTTACCACATATGCTAATTCACCACTATCTACATTGGCAGTATTTGGATTTTCTGTTACTGCCTCTGGTACTGATACTGTTGGCTGTTCTGACACTGCTTGTGTTTGCGATGATACTACTGATGATGTTGCAGGAGTTTGAGTATTTTCTATAACTCTACTTTCACTATTATTGCTTGTATTTCTGGTACTAGATGAATTAATAGTAGCTTCTAGTGCTTGTTTATAAGCTACTTCATCAATTGCTGTTCCATTTTCTAGTTCATTGACATATTCACCTGCTTGTTCGTAAGACATTCCATCTTGCATGTATTTTTTTGCTAATTCGCTTTTTGTTTGTAATACTGTTCGCTCAATATTTGATGCTCTCTCTTCTTTTCTCCTATTTAGCTCTTTTTGTAATTCATTTGCTCCTGATTCACCAAAATAAGCAATCATAGTCTGTTTATCATTATTTGCTATTTTGTTAACTTTATCTTTAAAATATTTATCAGCATCTCCGAATGCCTCTCCATCAGCAATTATCTTATTAAATGCCTCTTCATATGTTTTATTTTGTGATGGATCAGTTAATAAATCCTCTATATCCTCTTGTATTGTTTTTGAATTCTCTTTTTCGGCAAATTTTCTTGCATCTCTTAATGCTGTCGTTGCACTTCGATTAGAATAATTATCATACGTTTTATGTATTTGGTTTATTAAATTTCCACTATCTAAACTTCTTGGGGTGTCTTTAACAATATCTGTTAACATCTTAATTTGAAGTTCCTCAGCCTTTGGATCATTTAAATTCCCATAAGGTTTATCTTTTATAGAAGAATATGCTATTGCAAATTCTTCAGCATTTTTTTTGTATTTAGCATAATTTTTAGTATTTTTAACTCCACCCATAAGGTCTTTATATAGTTTTAAACCTTCCATGTATTCTTTTTTAGTGTTATCACCTATAGCAGGATTTTCATTTGTTAACTGTGCAACTTCATCTGGTCTTAGTCTTCTTGAATAATCAGTATTGTTTTGATTGTTTTGGATTAGATTTCTTATCTGATTTTTAGAACCTCTTAAATCAACTGGTAACGGATCATCATCAATATTTGGTCTTTTAAACCTAATATCAGGGTGTTTTCTTCTTAATGATGATCTTATCATTGAATCCCCCATTCTTGACATTGTTCCACCAACAACTGTAGAATCTATTAAATCATCAAATTCTTTTTTTCTTGCTCCTACCCAGCGTTTTCCTTTGTCAACTTGATTGGCAACTCCTTTTATTGTCCTTGTTACTTTATTATTCTGTATACCTTCCTTAGTTATACGAGCTAAATGCTTTGCTTTTTCTTTTCCTAAAGTAGAATAATAAGAAATTCTTTTCCCACTTGCCTTATCAATCGCATTAGCTAATGATTTCCCTGCTAATTCTATACCTGCAGCAGGCACTCGAGCTGTTTTCATTCCTACTCCAGTAAGGAACCTAAAAGGATCAAATTGATTGTTAGATTCGTTGTCTAAAAATCCTTTTTGATCTACTAAACTTTTTGGTGATATACCTGTTTTTGCCTCAAGTTGCCTTAAAACTGCCCCTTGAACAGCAGTTTTCGCAGCACTACTGAAAGTCTTTTTTATCATTGATAATACCATAAAAAATTCAGCAGCAACAGATCCTCCTAAGATTATTACCATTATTGCTAATCCCATTTATTAATCCTCCTTATTTATTAAAAACATACTAATAATACAATTTTATAAGCTATAGCAAAAATAAATTGAATAGATGTCCATTTAATATATTGTACTATCCATTTTTGAAATGTCATTTTTGTATTATTATCATTATTTATAGAATGTAAAATTGCTAAAATTGGGCCCATAAAAGAAAGTATCATTAAAGCAATTGTTCGTATAAACATACATATAACAGCTAAAATGTTAAATATTACAAATGCTGCATATAGTAAAATAAATGTAAATTTATCTCCTATATTCGCAACTTTTGAAATACCAGTCATATATCTTAAATAACCAGTAATATTCGTACTAAAACTGTAAATATTTACACTTTGATTATCTTGAAGTATGACACGAATTGGAGCTTCATGTGTTTTAGAAACTTGTAGTGTGCTATATAACATTTCCGATGAATATATACACAAATTCATAATAATAATAGAACCCACTAACATTAATATTGATTTTATAATTTTATTTAGCCCTTTTTCATGCTGTGCTTTTTTTTCAGGGGTAAGCTTTTCTAGAGTAAAAGATATTCCAACTATGCTTATTCCATGCCAAATCATAGCTCCAATTAAAAAAACAGCTCCTAAATATATCTCTATATGTAATAATGTAGTTGTAATATTATTTCTTAACTCTAACCATTTTGACTGTTGTTCATCTGATGATTTTGAAAAAAAGTTTACATCAAATTCTTTTATTTCCCCAGTTGCTATAGAATATAGATCAACTGGAATTATTGGTATTGGAGTGTCCTTTTTAAAACCATTTTCATCGGCATCTATGTATATTTTTTTTTGTTCAGGTTCTCCTTCATTTGAAGCATCTTCACTATAATTTACATATGAATTCTTATTCTCATCTGCTAAAATATCTTCTGGTATATATGCTATTGACCATGGTTTTAATTTATTCAATCCTTGAGCAAAATTACTGGTTTGAAGAGTATTAAGTATTGTTTGTGGGGCGTCACTATACACTCCTCTAAATAGTTCCAAAAATACCATAAATAACTTTCCAAGTACTTCACCTAGCGCATCTTTTATTGCATCTTTTATTGTATTTCTATCTCCAATTTCTTCGCCAGCTTCTAGTTCCCTTTGATTACCTGCTTCAATATCATTACCTGAATAAAGTTCAAATACTCTTATAACTGCTTCTCCAGCTGTTTTAGAGCCATATCCACTCCACGTTCCTGGAGCCATATCATAGTCTATTCCACCTATCAGTACTACATTCCATGGAGTTCCTATTGATTCTCCATTATATCCATATATTGATTTTAACTCCTCGGTATTTACTTTTTTTATAATCTTAGGCTTATAATCTTTATCATCTTTTCTTTCATCTTCACCTATTTGAATTGTGTATGTCTCATCTTTGTTATTAAAAAGCTTTTCAATTATATTGGGTTCATTTTTAGATACGATTTTTATTGTAGTTATAAATCTCATTGAACAATGACTCTTTGTAATACTACTTCCCTCATATCCGAAAGTTTTTTGAAGAACATTCATTGTTTTATTTTTTTTGTCCTTAGTCATTAACGTTCCATCTGATGCATTACTATAAGTTCCCGTATTATATAAATCAATATAAAAATTATTCTCTTCATTGCTTATAACTTGTATAGCCATAGAATTTAAACAATAACAGGATAAAATTATGCATATATTAATCATTGTAAATAGTAATTTTTTTATCACATTTTCCTCCCATATTTTTAAAATCCAATTTCTAATATAATTTTATATATAATTGCCATAATCAGTTGTATAGACGATGCTGCTACATAATTAATCACCCATCTTTGATATGTAAGTCCAAATATGTTTTTTTTATTGAAAGCTATTGCAATTGCTATAATTGGTCCTATTATAGATAAAAACGCTAATATTACCAGTCTACAAAACATTACCAATACAGCTAAAGTATTAATTAGTACTAAAACAATATATATAACAACATAGAAAGATTTATCATCACTGAATCTTGGTACATTTATTTGTGCCATAAATCTGTAATATCCTATAAGATTAGTACTAAAACTGTATTTATTATCTTCACCTTCTACTTTGCCTTCACTAACATTAACTCTTATAGGTAATTCATTATCATTAGAAAGTTTCATGCTACTAAAAATGCTATTACTAAAAAAAATACAAATCCCCATAATTAAAACTGCACCAACAAGCATTGCAACTGCCTTTGTTGTCTGATTTAAATCTCCAATATTTTTCGCTTTTTCAACTGGTGTAAATGTACTTGATACAATTACAACTCCATGTATAATAAGAGCTATAATTAGAACCACGGCTCCAATATATATTACCATATGCATTACTACAGAAACAAAATTTCTTATAACAAGCCATTTTGATGTTTCTGGGTGTAATTCAGTATTATTTTGTCCATTAAGAAAATTTACATCAAATATATCTATTTGTCCTTTAGCCATTGTATAAAATTCAACTGGTATAACTGGCAATGTTGTAATTTCCCTTAATCCATCATTTTTTTCATTTACTGGCATAGATTTTTGTTCTTTAGTTCCTAAGTTTTCTTTTCCTTCTGTATAATTTACATACTGGTTTTTGTATTGATTAGCTGTTATATCTGTAATTTCCATTACAACATCCCAAGTCTCTAATTTATTAGTATTATAACTTCCGGTTTGAATTGAATTTACTGCACTTTGAAGAGCATCAAAAATCATTAAAATAACATCTAATATTTTAATTTTTATATGACCACCTATATTGGTCAAATCATCTAATTTTTCATCCCACCAACTAAGTTCTTCTTCTTTTTCCTCACTTTGAGTTTCATCATCTGCATCTATATCTTCATCCTCATTTTCCCCTTCTTCCTCATTATTGCCGTTTTCACCATCACCGCTATCACCTTCGCTATTAGAACCTTTTATATAAGAAGTTATTTTTTTTACTGTTATTCTATATTTATTATCTCCTTCTTCTGTAACTGTTGCTACGATTTTTACCTTACTCTCATCACCAATATTAGGTTGTTTATTAAATAAATCCTTCGCATTACTTTTAAACATTGAAAGACTATTTCCGTTTACCAACTTTTACCTTGCATAATTCACCCTCTAGTGAGGTACATTTCAAAGTTGTGCTTAGTTGAACAACAGAATTTCCATTTGGAAGTAATATAATATTATCCGAACTTGATCCATATCTGTTTTTAATATAGGTTTGAGCCTCATCTCTGCTAGGTTTTTCGAACACTTCAAGAGTTTGTGATGTATTAAATTCATACGAATATGTCTTGCTATTACTTTCACTACTATTGTTATTTTTATCTTTATTATTACTACTATTTGATGCTATTTGTTGAATAGTTATACTAAATTCATTTTCTTTTTTCGTTATATTACTCTTTTCTACCACTGTTATATCAATTTTTACATTAGCATTATCTCCATTTTTAGGTTTATTACCAAATATTTTTTCTACATTTTCATTTGCTATATTAACACTTTTCCCGTTTACCAACTTGTAATTTATAAGTATCTCCTGCTGTTGCAATACATTTTAAACTAGTATTTAAACTGATTACACTATTTCCACTCGGATGTAATAAAACCATATCTGAGTTTGATCCATATGTAGACTTAATATAGTTTTCCATATTAGCTCTACTTGCATTTTTCATAGTTTCAAGATGTATAGATTTCTTATAAGTATAAGCATAGGTATAATGAATATTAAATAAAACTGAAATAGTTACTAAAAATAACATTATAAATATCTTTTTTTTCACTTTCCTCCTCCTATACTTCTTATTTAAAACATGTCTCCAATACAATTCTATATGGAATCGCAATTACTAATATACTTAATGACCAGATTACATATTTAACTACCCATTGTGTATATGTCATTTTTATAAATTTTCTATTTTCTATTGAACTTAATGCTGCCACAATAGGTCCCATTACAGATAAATACATAAGCATTAAGAATCTAGCTATCATTACAATTAATAATAAACAATTCCCAATAGCAAACACAATGTAAAATAGTGCATGTAAAAACTTTTGTGTTAACATTTTTGTACTATTTAAATCACTCATATATCTTAAATATCCTATAGCATTTGTACTAAAAGAATAATTTGCCTCTCCTGATACATTAACTCTAATAGGAAGTTCATCTGCATATTCAGAATAAATGTCTTTGAATAATAATTGTGAAAAATATATACATAAAGCCATAATAACAATACTTCCCACTAACATTATTATTGCTTTTATGGAGATATTCAATCCATTTTTATGTTCTTTTTTTTCTTTCGGATTGAGTGAACTCAGTACTATACTTATGCCATGCCAAATTAATGTTACTATTAAAAAGGCAGCTGCAAGGTATATTATGATATGTATTAACGCAACTACTAAAGATACGAATGGAGTTCTTTCATTTTTATTTATAAAAAAATTAGTATCTAGTTGTTTGATTCTTCCTGATGCAAATTGATATAAATCTACGCATATTACCGGTATTTCCGTATCACGAGAAAATTCTGCCTTATTTCCATCTATATTTTCATAATATTTATTATTTTTTGATCCCTCACTAACTATGGTATATTTGTTTTTAGTACCGTCTTCCCCTTCATTAATTAAATCTTCAAACTTATATGTTGTTCTAAAGTCCTTCCATGTTCCATCAGGAATTGTTATCAATAAATTAGCAATCATTTGTGGTATATCACCTAAAAGAAATTTAAAAAAATCTATAATTTCTTCGACAATATTCACAAAGGCATCAAAAAAATTACTTAATAAGCCTTTCCCGCTATATGTTTTTTCATTTTTTGTAGATTTTACTTTCCTATTATTTGCTAAATCTGGATTTTCGTTAAAAAACAAATCAATTCCATTACATAATCCTATCGCTAATTTTTTCAATTGTGCTTCTCCATGGTCTGAAATTGCATCTCCAAGCTCAATATCTATACTTGGTACTTTAGAAAATGATGTTTGAGTTAAATCCATATCTAGATAACCTTCATTATATATTTTTACATCATTACTTCTTAATCCTGATATTAACGAATCTCCAAGAGCAATATGGCTTTCCCATAGTTCACTAACCGGGTACATATTTCTATATGAATCTACATCTGGAACTTTACAATAATAAGCTCCTTTATCAGAAGCTGTCGCATCCCAATGAACTGCTACGTGAATATCAGCATATTTATTTGCCAAAATAGATCTTCCAATATTGTCTATTTGTGCATCATCAGTTTCTCGTATCATTAAAACATTATATCCTCTTTCGAGAAGCATATCTTTTAATATTAATGCTTCTGCAAGGGTTGCAACAGCTTCTCTTGTTCCATCCATAAATTTCATACCATCAGAAACTGCATATGCAGTTAATGAACCTTCTGATGTCGTACCTCCGGTTACTTTTGGCGTTCCATCAGGATGGCATTTTGTTCTAACTTCATCTCTCATTCCTCCTGATGTTCCATGTCCTGCATTGACACAAACAGTATAATTATTATGATTTTTATTTTTATTTATGTATCTTATTGCAGCTTTATCATTATCAGCAATATCATTAATTTTGACAAATTCAAAAAATTCATCATTTTCATTTATTTCTACTTTTTGTCCCTTAACTAGTTTCTCATCATAATCAGCATAAATCACATTTGGCATTATTGTATGGAAAGATAATAAAACTGCTAAAAATAAAACTAAAACTGATTTTTTTTTCAATTTAAAATCCTTCCTTTCATTAAATTCGTAAAAATAATCCCATAACTATTGTAACTATAAACGGAATCCATAAAACAACTAAAAAAGCTTTTATCCAACCATTAATATAAAACAGTCCTGACTCTGTAGCTTCATTTTGTACTGTATTTCTCATCGTTGTAATTGCGGTTATTGGTGCTATTATTATTAATAGCCCAATTACAATCATTCTCATAAACATAAACATAAAGTAAATTCCATTTAGTATTGACATACCAAGATATGCCCAACTCCAAGCATATTCGCTAAGAATGTTTGATGATAATGTTTGGTATCTAATTCCACTGATAATGTTTGTATTAAATGAATATACATCTTTTACAATAAATCTAATTGGAAACCTAGTTAAAAATCCTCCTGATATGATTGATGTTAAGTAATTATAAAAATATATCATAAGGGTGCTAAACAAGTATATACCAACCAATAGTGCAACCGCTTTGGCAAAATTATCCATTATTTTTATTGATTTCTTTGCTGATTCTGTTTTATCATTGTATATTGATAGAATATATAATATACTTCTCCAAATTAACATTCCAATAAGAAGTGCTGCACACAAGTACATTGCAATATGACTAGTTGTATTAACAACATTCTTATATTTTGTCCAGAATTTATTATCATTATTGTTATTATTATTTAAAAAATCAATATCAAAAATTTTAACATTTGTAGTAGTCATTGTATATGCATCCATTGGAATTGCTGGTACTAGTGTTGTCGGTGTAAATACTTCTTCTGTTTCACCATCTTTATTCTGTATTTGATTTGGAATATTTTGAGTATTTATAGCTGTTATTTCTTTTTTAGAATTAGCATCTTCAATAAGTATCTCTTTATTAAACGGATTACTTAAGCTTTTTAAACTTTGTTTTGTATATAATATATTTTTTGCTTCCTCTTCTGTTAAATCAGCTCCAACTTCATCTATTATTTTTTGAATCGAATCTCCTATAGGTATATGTATATATTTTGCGAAAATATCCATCAGCCATTCAATAAAACCTAAATCTTCATTTTGTGAAGATTTATTTGAGCTAAAAGATCCATTAGATGTTGCAACAATTACTTGTCCAGAAATTGGTGAGCTTTCTCCTATTGATTCTCCATTAGCTCCCATATATACATCTATCGCATTACAATTCTCAACATCATTATAAAATGAATATGCTTGTGGAAGCATCATTGCAGGTCCTGTGTCTACTATAACTCCATTATATACGTTTGAATCAAATTCTTGATTTTCAAATTTAAACTGAAATTTTTCACATTGATCAAGAGGAGTATTATATCCTGTATTAAAATAATACACATGATTATACTTTCTTCCACTAGCACCTACTCCTAAAATTGAGCTCCATTCACTACTTGATATATAATCATGTAATGCACCTGCCATTGCTACATATCTTTCTCCATCAATTTCAAAATATCCCCATCCATATTTTTCATCATATCCAGCTAGGTTTGCACTACTTAGTCCACAAAAGAAGCCACTTCCCCCTGCTCCATCTCCATAACAAGTAAGCTTAAACTTTACACTTTCAAGACTTACAGCATTTGACCCATCATCAGTTGTAGTATATGAATATGTTTTACCATTTATTGTTTCTTCTTCTGCATAAACGCCATTATACGGAAGTAAGAAAATGAATAAAAATATAGCTATAAATAATAATACATATTTAATTTTTTTACCCATTTTTCACTTCCTTTCCACAAATTTTGCAGTATATATAGCTTAATTATTTTTAGTATGCTATTTTGCTTTTTGTGCCATTTTATTTAAATTAGTTTCAACAAATTGGAATTCTTTTTCTGTTGGTGTTATCTGAAGTATTGCTGTCTCACTTCCAACCTTTAATAATCCTTCACCTCTAGTACATGTGACTAGGTACGAAGATTCTCCTGAACTTAATTTAAAAACCTCTTGTAATAAAGCAATTTCTGATTTATCTTGTGCTAAAAATAGTTTTGTATCAGAAGATGTTAATACTGCTTGAGCCTCTGGTTTCTCATAAAAATCTTGGAATCTTTGTGATATAATAGCAAGTGAAACATTCCTTTTTCTAGCACGTCTTGCCATTTTATTCAAGAAATCAACTGCTTCTGGAAATGGAAGTAACATCCATGCTTCATCAACAATAACTCTCTTTTGTCTGGCTTTTTTTCTATCTTCACTATTCTTTTTAACAAATTTTTCCCAAATCCAAGAAAGAAGAATCTGCTGTGCTAAAGGTCTAGCAAACCTTTCTTCTAATTGTGATATATCTATATTTATAAATGGTGATCCATCTAACAACTCAAAAGAAGATTGTCCATCAAAATATGCCATTTGTCCACCATATTCTCTTATGTATTGTTTCATAACTTTTAGTAAATAACTATAATGGTATCTATAATCTTCATTTTTATTTTTTTCTGCCATTGTTAATAGTCTTTTATACCAAGAACCTATTGTTGGCATTTTTTTCTTACTTCTAGCAAATGCTCCAACTCTTCTGGAATCATCATATAAACTCATCGGGTCAGATGTAATTCCTAAAGATGCATATTCTTCTGCTACAGACTCTGAAATGATTTGTTTTGTTATTTCATTAACCTGTTCAGTTTTTGTACTTCCCTTTGCCATTGTCATCAGTGCCTGAGTTACATCTTCAACCTTATTTTCAATGTTTAATGTTTCAATTTCTCGTCCTGTTATAGCATCTTTAGCTCTTTCCACTTCCAAGTCAAAAACATTAATTATTGTTGAGGAAGTTGGACTTACAATAATGTTTATTCCTCCTAAAGCCTCAGCAACAGCATAATACTCTCCTTCTGCATCTAGTGCTAAACTTTCAATTCCCATTAATACTGATGATCTTGAAATCAAAGTTTTCATTGTAACAGATTTTCCAGCACCAGATTTTGCAAATATAACCATATTATAATTTGTAAGTGATGGATGAAAATTATCAAATAAAATCGGTTCCCCAGTTTGTTTATTGATTCCAAGAGGAACTCCTGTTGGGTGACCAACTTCTGATGTTAGAAAAGGAAATACAGTACCCATAGATGGTCTATCAAACATTTGCTTTTTATCTATTTTATTTTCCATTAAAGGTAAACACGACTTAAAAGCGTCCTCTTGCATGGCCCATGCGCTTTTGATACTAACTAGTGATTTTGACATTTCGCTTGAAAGAAGCTTTGTTAATCTATCCAAATCCTGCAAACTATACGCAAATAATGTTGAAACTATTGTTGCTTCATATAATTTGTTAAATCCAGCTGCTATCTGATCTCTTAAAACTTCTGTTTCGTATCTTTTTTGAGAAATATCACTTTCCCTATTTATATTTCCCTTTTCACTGGCCATAATTCTTTCTGTTTCAAGCTCCACTATTGTTTTGTTTAAATCTTTCTGAGAAGATTCTTCTGAAACAGGATAAATATAAATTGATGTATTTATATCCCCAAACATATATAAACTTCTAAACAACTCTGGAAATATACAAGATCTTGGCAACCCCGAAATAAAAAAACTTCTTGCATATCTTGTAACATTTGAAATAATAGACATATAGTCTAATTTAGATGCATCTATTCCAGATGGAGCAATTATTTCTTTTATAGTTTTTTTATGTAATACTTTATATTCCTCTTCATTGTTTTTTTCTTGGTCTACCCCTCTTTTCTTTCTGTTGAACAATGTCATTGTTATTATCCTCCTTATTTTTATCTAATTGTGATTTATCTTTATTATTATCGCTTGAAATATTATCTAAATTATTAATAGCTCTTTGAGCAATATCTGTTCCAATATATTTGGTATGTTTTTTTATCAGTTCTTTAGCTTTTTTATTTATGAGTTTTTGCTTGTTTTTTTCTTTTTCTGCATATTCTATATCTTTTTCTCTTCTAGCTTCCGAAATTTTACTATTTGCAAGCTCTATAGATTTTTCTTCTATTTGTTTATCTAATATTTTTATTTTTTTATCCATAACATCAGGTGCTGTTGAATAAAGTTCCTCAAACCCTGCTTCTTTAATTTTGTCCATCCAGAATAAATCTGCCTCATCTCTGTTATATGCAATGTACAATAATTCAACAAGTTCTTCTGAGTTTAAAATTCTCCCCATTACCTGACAAGAAAAAAGAGAATTAATAACACTTCTTGCTCTAGTATATAATTCTGAAAAAGCCATATTTTCAACTTCTGTTTTATCGAAATCCCCAGCTACTAATTCAGACCTATAACATGGTATTATTACATAATATCTTTTACTTAAGATGCTTTGATTCAAACTTTGTCTTTCTATATCTCTAATAATATCTTCTGTATACTCTTTTAAGTTCCTTTGTTTTACTAATTCATATTTCAATTTATCAATTTCATCTTTTGTTGTTTGTCGATCTTTCAAGCAATTTTCATATTCAATTTGGGCTGTAGTATATTGTTTTTGGATATCGTCTAATCTTCTTTTATATCCATCTATACTTCTTTCTAAGTTAATAGTTCTAGTTTGAATATATAATTGAATTGTATACCTTAAAGTATTTAAAAAATTGATAAATCCTTGTTCTACAGATACTTTTTCGACTTCTGACATTAAATCATAGTTAATTCCCTGACATTCAACAACCATCAGATACTTTCCATTTTTTTGTATAATCATATTATCTTCTATTTTTTCAAAATCCATAAAATCTAGTATAGATTCTGGGGTGTAAATAATAGATGATTTATTTACTTGCTTCAATGTTTCATTTTGGGCATTTCTTTCTCTTTCTTGTTTTTTTTCTTTTATAGTTATTATAAATAAGGTTATTATTAATATAACAATAAATAAAAATACTAAACCTGCGAGTAATACTAAAATTTTAACCATATTATCATTCATTATTTTTTTCCTCCGTAAAAAAAGTATATATTTTATTTTTTTTCATTTTAAATTTAATAAATCTTAACACAATTTGATCTATATATTCTCCTCCTGCTTTTCTAGTTATTTCAAAGTTGTTTGAATCTGGTATTTTAAATGATGATATAATAAAACCAATTGCACCAAATATAATTGCACAGATAAGACAAACAAGCGCTGAACTTGTTTTAATTGTTGCAATTAATAAAAATGCATAAATTATCAATCCAAACATAATTCCAATAAGTGCAAAAACAATTGTTACTATAAGTGCTTTTGTCGAAAATATATAGAAAAACCTTCCTTCTCCCTTTGTATTTCTTGGTATATTATATGGTCCCCCTGCCATTATGACACCTTCCTTTCGAATATAATACATCAATTTAATTATATCATAAAAAGAATAAAAAAAATACAATTTTCGATATTTTTTCATCAAAAATTGTATTTTTAATAATATTGTAATAAATTTGTAATACTTTTGTAATATTAAGCTCCTACATTTTTGAACATTCCTAAGAAGAATTTAGCAATTGATACAGCAGCAAATACTAATATAATACCAATAACTATAGGTAACATAGTTTTCTTAATTTCTCCCTTAACTTCTGGTGTTTCAACAATATATCTAAAACCTGAAATTGCTATCATGATTACAGCTGCTATACCTGAAAGAATTTGTAAAAATGTAAGAATTGTATCACCTAAAGTGATAAATGGGGTTGTATCCTCGTCAGTGATATTGGATTTTGAACCATTCATCTGTGAAATAGTATTACCAACATCAACAGCATTACTTGTAATTACAGGCATTAATGTAAACATTAACATAGATATTAATGCAATTACTAAAATTTTTTGAAACATTTTCATAATAATTCCTCCTCTTTTATATAATATATATTAAATTAAAAATTTAAAATCTAATTAAAAACTATAAATTACTATTCTTACTATAGACATAACTATTCTCCAAATAGCAAATGCTCCAAAACCATATAACATACCATGAAATACGGTGTGCAAAGATTCTTTTGCTTCCGATTTTTTTTTCGAGTCATAAGGAGTCATAAGATATTTTATACCAACAATTGTTAAAGATATTATAGATAATCCTGCTAGTAAAACCGTAAGAACCCTGTTAACTGCTCTAACAATATCACTAAACACTACCATCCATGGTTCAAATACTCCTATTTTATCTGTAACCTCACCTTCAGAAAAGAAATCTCTTGTTGCAGAAAATGCATCAGATACCCATGAAGTGCTAGCTTGTGTATTATTTTTCACATCAGTAGTAGTATTTTTCCCATCTGCAGAGCCAGCAAAAACAGTTGTGTTAAAAAGAAATAGCAAGATAAGTATCATAAAAGTAAAAATTTGTAAACTTTTTTTTATCATATCATATCACCCACTTTTAAATACTTCTAATTATATTGAATACTATTCTTACTATAGTTGAGCTGGTAAACATAAATATCGAACCAATTATAGATCTTCTTATAATTTTTTGAACTGCACCTTTATCCAATGGTTGTGCTACACCTGTCCTTACTCTGTACTCAGTTTCCTTGTCCCCAATTGCTAGTCCTAAATCTTCTGCTACCCCTTCATTGGTTGCAAGTATACCATTAACTCCAGCAGCTGCAAGAGATAGAACAAATACAACAGCACCAATAATTTGTAATATTACCAGAACATTATTTACAACAAGAATTATAACATCAATGAATGGCTGTGATATTGCATCTCCTCCTGGATTTTCAGGATTAAAATCTTGAAGAAAATCATCTGATAAGATATCTGTGTTAATTTGAATTCCTTCTTCTTCATCAGCCTCTTCAGCGGTAAGATTTGGGCTAGTTGTTGTTTTAACCGATTTACCATTTTTTGTGACATTTATCAAAACACTTGATGTTTTTTGACCTTTAAGACTAAAATATATACTAGCCTTTCCTTCTTTCGTTCCTTCAAATGTATATTCCCATATTGCATTATTTTCATCGCTATACTTTTTCTCAACTTTATAACTATATGCTCCGGTTATGTGTCTTATTAGTACCTGATTCATAATAACTCTTTTGTTCATTAATTACAGTAGGTGCAGGTAATTCTCCTGTAATATGACCTGGATCAAGATATGTAACTCTAATAGTTTTAGTCTTTCCTTCATCAAAATTCAAACTACTGCTATTTGCTTTTAAAGATGCCGCAAGAGATGAATATGATATAAAATATAACATATTAATTGCAAAGACTATTATAAATAGTCTTAAAAAAAATCTCTTGTTAATCATATTTATCATCTCCATTCTATTGAGTTTTTAGAGACATCATTTTTATTATAAGGATTTTGTCTTTTTTTGTCAATATCTTTTTTAACTTTAAAAATAATTTACTTTTTTCATATCATAAAATCTAATTATGAAACATGACTTAAATATTTTTGGCTTGATCATTTTGTTTATTTGCATCAACTTGTAACCTAGCGTCAATCACCATTCTTAGAGCTTTTGCATAATCCTCAACCCATACTAGATTAGGATCATCATTATTTGGATTAAAAACTGCCTCTGATAGTCTTCCAATTCCCAGTTTAGCATATTTTCGAGCATTTTCATATTCCATTTTTTCAGGATCTGTAGCTTGTAACGCTTGAGTAAGCTTGATTTTATCATCTTGATCTTTTGTATTGTAACTATACATATATCCCACAGCAGCCAAAAATTGATCTGTACCGATCTCACTTTTTTTAAGCATGGTGTCAAAATCTGATCTTCTAAATCCTCTACTTTCTGGTGTTATAAAATCTATATATGGTGGATCTACTTTCATACTATCTTTAAAACCATTCTTGCTAAGATCTGAATTATCACCTGGAGTTAATGGCTCTCCTGGTATTCCTATAGGCCCATGTACAGGATTATTTACTCCTGATTGTACTTGTCCACCATTGTTGCCTCCTGGTATTGGTTGTTGGTGGGTATTTCCTGGTTGGATGTTTCCTGGTTGGTTATTTACTGGTTGATTATTTACTGGTCGATTATTTACTGGTTGGTTATTTACTGGTTGGTTATTTACTGGTTGATTATTTACTGGTTGGTTATTTACTGGTTGGTTATTTACTGGTTGATTATTTACTGGTTGGTTATTTACTGGTTGGTTATTTACTGGTTGATTATTTACTGGTT
>Ga0247608_10001397_pt1 | contig 33594 bp, 26 predicted proteins | sample 176DNAGHGlowgp2_FD_193490 | JGI IMG/M metagenome (GOLD analysis project Ga0247608, IMG submission 193490) | Sheep rumen microbial communities from Palmerston North, Manawatu-Wanganui, New Zealand - 1766 DNA GHGlow gp2 | ecosystem: Host-associated > Mammals > Digestive system > Stomach > Rumen ...
TACTCCCCAGAATCTGTACGATCATCCGACAAACCTCTTCGTTGCAGGTTTCATGGGTATGCCTCCTATGAACTTCATCGACAGCAAGGTTGTTAAGTCCGGCGCAGATGTACTTCTTATGTTCGGCTCACACTCCATCAAGGTTCCCGAGGCCAAGGCTAACAAGCTCATCGCCGGCGGATTCATCGACAAGGATGTTGTGCTGGGTATCCGTCCAGAGGATATCCATGATGAGCAGCTGTTCATCGAGTCCTCACCGGAGTCTGTTATCGATGCACGTATCAACATTTACGAAATGCTCGGTGCCGAAGTATATCTGTATTTCTCCATCGATCAGTTCGATATCACAGCCAGAGTTAATGCTCGTACAACAGCTCGCCCCGGCGATACAGTACAGTTTGCATTTGATCTTTCCAAGATCCATATCTTCGACAAGGAGACCGAGCAGATCATCGCAAACTAATCAAATGTGTGTATTTTCTATGAGGAAATGTGGCATGAGCCACATTTCCTCTTTTTTTTACTTCCATTTTCTGTTAAAATATTCTTTTAGTAAAAAGGCTAACGCCATACGTATTAAACATAAGGGGTGAACAAATGATTTCAAATCAGATTCTGCAGGATACGATTGAGGGGATCCAGGCCATAACAAAAGTGGACCTGATCGTAATGGATGTGGAGGGACGTCCGCTTGCAAAAACGGTGGACGGATCCGTAGAAAGCTACGAAGAGGCTGTGACGGCTTTTGCGGAATCGCCTGCGGAAAGCCAGGCCATGCTCGGCTGCCAGTTCTTCAAGGTAAATGATGACAAGCAGCTTGAATATGTCATTCTTGCAAAGGGTGAAACAGATACTACTTATATGGTGGGAAGGATGGCTGCGTTCCAGATCCAGAATCTGCTGGTGGCTTACAAGGAGCGTTTTGATAAGGATAACTTTATCAAGAACCTTCTGCTGGATAACCTGCTTCTTGTGGATATATACAACCGTGCCAAGAAACTGCACATTGAGACCGATGTAAAGCGCGTGGTATTCATAATAGAAACCCGGACCGAAAAGGATAACAATGCGTTGGAGACAGTACGTAATCTTTTTGCTACCAAGTCCCGTGATTTCATCACCGCGGTAGATGAGAAGAACATCATTCTCGTAAAAGAGGTCAAGGCAAATGAGACCTACGAGGAACTGATGAAGGTTGCCAAGACCATAGTTGACATGCTCAATACCGAGGCCCTTTCCAGCGTGCATGTATCCTTCGGAACGATCGTTAATGAGATCAAGGAGGTTTCACGTTCCTTCAAGGAAGCCAAAATGGCTCTTGACGTAGGAAAGATCTTCTACAGTGACAAGAATATCATCGCCTACAGCAACCTCGGTATAGGCCGCCTTATCTATCAGCTCCCCATACCGCTCTGCCGGCTCTTCATTAAGGAGATCTTCGATGGAAAATCACCGGATGAGTTCGATGAGGAAACACTTGCAACCATTAACAAATTCTTTGAGAACAGCCTGAATGTATCCGAGACCAGCCGTCAGCTCTACATCCACCGCAACACCCTCGTATACAGACTCGACAAGATCCAGAAAGCCACAGGCCTCGACCTCAGAGTATTCGAAGACGCCATCACATTCAAAATAGCGCTGATGGTGGTTAAGTATATGAAGTATATGGAAACACAGGAGTTCTAGGTGTACAGCCACAAGCGATGCACCACCCTGATGTCTTTCCTCAGCGCGAGCGTTAGCGAGCCGTCATTCTTCCTGTGGACAGTGTGAGCTCGCTCACAAACTGTCCACAGGAAGAATGACGGCAGAGTGAACGAAGTTCACGGGCTGAGGGAAGACAGCAGGGTGGTATAGCGCGCCGGCGCACCGACTCGACAAGCGCTCGCGCTTGTCGAGCGTAGGTGCACGTTTGTATAGAGTAAAAAAAATGCATATGTAAAACTTAGGAAATCTTAATCCCGGCCAGAGGAGTCTCGGCCCGGAAAGTATCCGGCCGCTCAATATTTGCTACAATTTTGCTACAATATGGAAGGAAATAAACAAAATGATCACTTTGGAAAATGTGACGATGAAGTACTCTACAGGTACCGTTGCACTGCATGACGTCAGCCTGCACATAGATAAAGGCGAATTTGTCTTTATCGTGGGCAGTACCGGTTCGGGCAAGACAACATTGCTGGAGCTGCTTTTGCGCGAGCTTGTTCCCACAAAGGGACATATAGAGGTCGCAGGCTTTAATTACAGCAAGCTTAAGAGAAAACAGATCCCCAAGCTTCGCCGGAAGCTGGGAGTGGTATTCCAGAATTTCCGGCTTATCAAGGACCGTACGGTTTATGAAAATGTGGCATTTGCCCAGCGCGTTATAGAGACACCCCCGCGTTATATCCGTCGTCAGGTGCCCGCCATGCTGACCATGGTTGGGCTGGCGGACAAGTATAAGTCCTATCCCAGACAGCTGTCAGGCGGTGAGCAGCAGCGTGTTGCTCTTGCAAGAGCGCTCGTAAATAAGCCGGATATCATTCTGGCCGACGAGCCTACCGGTAATCTTGATCCCAAGACTACCTGGGAGATCATGAATCTGCTGGAGGAGATAAATATGAAGGGAACCACAGTAGTTGTGGTTACCCATAATAAAGAGATCGTTGACGCTATGAAGAAACGCGTTATCAAGCTGAAAAAGGGCGTTGTGGTCAGCGATGTGGAGAAGGGAGGATATATCGAAGATGAGGATTAGTTCGATAGGATATACCTTCCGGCAGGGATTTAAAAATATAAAGCGTAACCTACTGTTCTCTCTTGCTTCGATCGGTACGATCATTGCGTGTCTGTTCCTGTTCGGCCTGTTCTATGCGGTGCTGATGAATTTCAGGACTGCCATAGAGAAGATCGAAGGGAATATTTCGATATCGGTATTCTTTGATGAGGGCATCACTCAGGAGCAGATCGATCTTATAAGTGAGCAGATCCGTACCCGTGACGAAGTGGCGACCATGGATTTTATATCCGCTGATCAGGCATGGAAGGAATTCGTTCAGAATACCTATGATGATCCCAAATCTGCCATGGAGACCTTCGGGGACGACAATCCGCTTAAGAACTCAGCATCCTTCTCCATTACAATGAAGGATGTTTCAAATCAGTCGGAGTTTGTACATTTCCTTGAAAATATCAAGGGCGTCCGGAAGGTCAAAAGCTCGGAGTACACCGCAAACAATGTGGCGGCAATCAATAAATTTGTGGGATATGGTTCGGCAGCCATCATCCTGATCCTGTTCCTGGTATCCATCTTCCTTATCAGTAATACCATCACCATAGGTATCACTGTCCGTAAGGAAGAGATCAAGATAATGAAGCTGATCGGTGCAACTAATGCATTTGTACGTACACCCTTCATTGTCGAGGGTGTTGTTATAGGTATTATCGGGTCCATCATACCGGTTATCCTGCTGTGGTATATGTATGACGGAATCCTGAATTACGTAGTGGGACGTTTTGCGGTTCTGCAGACGATCTTTGATTTCATACCGGCAAAGGATCTCTTTATCGTACTGGGGCCTGTATGTCTGGGACTTGGTATCGGTATAGGTTTTATAGGAAGTTTCCTTACAACAAGGAAGCATCTGAAGGTATGATCCCGAATCAATAGATGAACGGGAGGTGATGCAGCTTGATAAAATTGAAAAAACAACTCCACCTTATAGCTGCATATTTACTGGTATTATTATTTACAGGTTATGCGGTATATGCTGATCCGGAGAAGCCGGAGGATGAAGCTGTTGTGTCTGAAACTGCTTCGACGGAGGAAGCCGGCGGTGCGGGGGAACCGTCCGAGGAGGATGATCCGGAGATCCCTTCTTCGGATACTTCTGCGACAGAGAAAACGTCGACGGAAGAATCCTCAACGGAAAAACCCTCAACCGAAAATCCTTCAACGGAAAAGCAGTCAACCGAAACATCCTCTACCGAGAAGGTGACGGAGGCGTCTTCCGATACTGAGGAGACGGAAACCTCAAAAGCTTCCGAGACCGGATCGGAAGGTGACTCCGAAGATCTGACAGAAGAAGATCCCGAGCTTACGTCGGAAATAGAGATCATGGTCATAGCGTCATATTATTCCATGGAAGATATCCTTAAGATGCGGGAAGCTTACAGCGAACGGCAGAGTGAGGTAAAGAACGCGGAGGACGGGCTGGCCAGACTTAGATCCAGGCAGAATGATTATATTACAAATATGCAGCAGATGGATGATATGATCATCGACCTGCAGGGAAAGATCGAGCAGCTTGATACCGATAAGGAGAAAGCGGCAGAGGCTGTAGCACGGCTGAACTATGAGCTGGCGCTGACAAAGGATAAGGAAAAGGAACAGTATGAGAGGCTGAAGGAGCATATCCGCAATTCCTACGAGAATGGTAATTACAGTTATGTCGATGCGCTGCTGAACGCGAAGAGCTTTACAGAGCTTTTGAATAAGCCGGAGTATGTGCAGCAGGTCAGCAAATATGACGAGAAACTGCTCAAAGATTTTAAGGATACAAGTACAAGGATCGCGGATCAGAAGCTTCTGATAGAAGTGCTTACGGACGGAGCCGGGACATTACAGAATGCATATCAGGACCAGCAGAATGCACTGGTACTTATGACCGAGGCCAAGCAGGACGAGATACTCAAATATCAGGCCAGTATCGATAATCAGTCGGAGGAACTGGAAAAGCTGAAGGTTCTTGAACAGGAGCAGGCGGCGCGTCTGGCTGAGATGGAGAATCCGCAGTTTACGACAGTTACCTATAAGATCAAGCCCTATTCGGGCGGGACCTTCGTATGGCCGCAGCCGTCGAGCTTTCGGATCACATCCGACTTCGGATGGCGCGGTGATATAGGTGTACCCGGAGCTACACGTTACCATCAGGGTATAGATATATCTGCAAATATGTATGATCCCGTGATCGCGGCAGCGCCGGGAACCGTAACCTTTGTGGGTTATTACGGTACGGGCGGCAAAACCGTCATGATAGATATCGGAAGTACCATTACCATCATCTATCATCATCTGAATGATTATGCGGTAGAACTCGGAGATCATGTTGAAGCGGGGACCGTCGTCGGACGTGTTGGTATGACAGGCGCAACAAGCGGCCCGCATCTTCATTTCAGTGTAAGAGTGAATGGAACTTATGTAAACCCGAGACCATATCTGGGACTCCCGATGCCGATCAAGCAGCAGGTTCCGGAGGATCCACGGAAGACATCCGAAGACGGAGAAAATACGGGAACTTCCACGGAAGAGAACTCAGAAGAGAATTCGGAACAGGGATTGGATCTGGATTAACAGGGATTGAATCTGGATTAACAGCGATGAAAGTGCCCTGTACAGGAGGGCGGAAATATAAACGAAAAGAAGTAAATATCAATGAAAAGAAGTAAATATGTAACCTGTTTTATAGCTGCAGCCTTTGCCCTTGGGACTCTGGGAGGATGCGGCAACAGCAACGAGTATAACAGATATGACCTGAACATTGGCAGCACCGAAGAGGATCAGGACAAACCCTTTGACATTTTCTCATATGACACACAGAAAAAGGTTCAGGAGATTGAGAAACTGATAGATCAAAAGTTTTACTTTGATATAGACGATAAAACAAGGGAGAAAATGTACTACAAGGGAATACTTGCAGGTCTGGGAGACCCGTATTCAACCTACTATACAAAGGAGGAGATGGATGCGATCAACGAGGAAGACTCCGGTGAGTATGTGGGGATCGGTGCGACGGTTTCAAAAAATCCTGACTCAGGTGCGATCTATGTGGTGAAACCTCTGAGAGGCAGCCCGGCTGCGGAAGCGGGACTTCAGGCAGATGATATCTTTATTGAGATAGACGGAGTAGAGCTCACTACAGGTACGGAGCTTGAAGAAGCAGTGAAAATGATCCGCGGCTCTAAGAACAGCACGGCAAAGCTGAAAATGTACCGCGATGGGGAGGATGATTATATCTATTTTGATATCCCCCGCCGCGTAGTACAGAACATTTCCGTGGAATATGAGATGCTGGAAAACGGTTTCGGGTACATTTCCGTGGAACAATTTATTGATAATACCAGTGCACAGTTTAGGGAGGGAGTCGATTACCTGACTTCAAACGGAGCAAAGGCGCTGATCATAGATATGAGGGATAATCCGGGTGGTTTTACCAATCAGGCTACCGGCATGCTGGATTATCTGATCGAGGATAAGAGTGTTGCTGAAGGTGCTGATGCTTCGAAACCGGGAAGACTGATTTACATGGTGGATAAGCATGATACCATCCTTTGGGAGGATTACTGTAAAGACGGGCATAGTGTGGAGCTTCCCATGGCAGTCCTGATAAACGGAAATTCGGCAAGTTCCTCGGAGATCTTTGCAGGAGGAATGCAGGATTATAAAAAGGCTGTCCTGGTAGGAACAAAGTCCTACGGAAAAGGAATAGTACAGATAACATACCCGTTGGAAGACGGTTCGGGAGTGAAGCTTACAGTGGCGTCATATTTCCTGCCTACAGGCAGAAATATTCATGGCGACGGTCTTGTGCCGGATGTTGAGTCGGAAATGGACGTAAAGCTCCGGAGACGAACGGATCTTCCGCACAATGAGGATGTACAGCTGCTCAAGGCTATAGAGGAGCTGGGAGGAGACCCGCTTCCGTAAAAATGCCGGGTGATACTCATCCATTAGAGCAAACGGGAAGGAAAGGACTGAAAAATGGACCGGGAACGTATCGTAGTTCTGGATTTCGGCGGACAGTATAATCAACTGATTGCCCGAAGGGTAAGAGACTGTCAGGTGTATGCGGAGGTATATCCTCATACGATAGCTTTGGATAAGCTGAAGGAGCTTGATCCTAAGGGTATCATTTTCACCGGAGGTCCAAACAGTGTGTACCTTGAGGATTCTCCGTCATATTCAAAGGAGATATTTGAGCTGGGTATCCCTATTCTGGGAATATGCTACGGCTCTCAACTGATGGCGCATCTGCTGGGCGGTGAGGTTAAGTCCGCACCGGTGAGTGAATACGGTGGTACGGTTACCATTCGGTCAGAGGAAGGCTCGGAACTATTTAATGGTGTGCCGGATCATTTTACGACGTGGATGAGTCATACGGATTATATAGCCGCCGTCCCGGAGGGCTTCAGGATAACTGCTGCTACGGAGCATTGTCCCGTCGCAGCTATGGAGTGCCCGGAGAAAAAACTGTATGCGGTACAGTTCCATCCGGAAGTGCAGCATACCGAGCATGGACAGGAGCTGCTGTATAACTTTGTCAGAAATATCTGCGGCTGCAGCGGAAGCTGGAGGATGGATACCTTTGTTGAGGATACCGTGCGTGCCCTTCGCGAGAAGATAGGCAGCGGCAGGGTGCTCTGTGCTCTTTCGGGAGGTGTTGATTCCTCGGTCGCCGCCGTATTGCTCTCAAAGGCTGTGGGTAAGCAGCTTACCTGTGTATTCGTGGATCACGGACTCCTTAGAAAGGATGAAGGGGACGAAGTCGAGGCTGTATTCGGACCGGCCGGAAAATATGATCTGAATTTTATCCGGGTTGATGCAAGATTCCGTTTTTATCTGAAGCTTGCCGGTGAAAAGGATCCGGAGCGGAAAAGACATATCATTGGAGAAGAATTCATACGTGTATTCGAGGAGGAAGCAAAGAAGATCGGATCGGTGGATTTTCTTGCGCAGGGTACCATTTATCCGGATGTTATAGAATCAGGTCTGGGTAAATCTGCAGTAATCAAGTCCCATCACAACGTGGGCGGTCTTCCGGAACATGTGGATTTCAGGGAGATCGTGGAGCCTCTCAGGATGCTGTTCAAGGATGAGGTGCGCCGTGCGGGCCTGGAGCTGGGTATTCCCGAATATCTGGTGTTCCGTCAGCCTTTCCCCGGCCCTGGGCTGGGGGTAAGGATCATAGACGATATTACCGCAGAGAAGGTAAGGATAGTCCAGGAGGCGGACGCAATCTACCGTGAGGAGGTGGATGAGGCTGTTCAGAGAGGAGAGATCCTTAATCCTCCTAATCAGTATTTTGCGGCACTCTCCAACATGAGATCTGTGGGCGTTATGGGCGATTTCAGAACCTATGACTATGCGATCGTGCTGAGAGCAGTCTGCACCAATGATTTCATGACTGCGGAGTGTACGGATATTCCCTTCGCAGTTCTCCAACGATGCATGAACAGGATCATCAACGAAGTAAAGGGTGTCAACAGAGTCATGTACGACCTGACATCCAAGCCGCCGGGGACTATTGAGCTGGAGTAATGGATTATCGCTGGAAACGGGCATAAATACAGGATTCTTGAATTGTCTGGTTGCAAAATGGTTGCAAAAATCAGCTATTTAATAATATGTCCTGTTTTGTCTTGTTTTGACTCGTTTTGTCTCGTCTCGTCCGACATTGGACATATACACGGGAAAAGAGCAGTGATACTATTAATATAGAAAAGCAAAGGCATTTAAGATGCGTGAGAAGAATTGATTTTCTTCCCACGCATTTTTTATGCCTCTTTTTATGCGCAGATTTAAGAAAGTCAGAGGAGGTGGTGGAATATATGCGTGTTCAGAATTGTTATTCGGTAATGATATCAAGATGTGGGTGTCAAAAGTATCTGAATGACACCAAACTGGTCTTTGAAAATTGAATATAGTTATGGATGATATGGCTTGTATTTGGTATAATAAAGTCAGTAAATTCAATAGTTCGCGAGGTATTCATATGTCATTTGTACCGAATCAGCAGCTGTCTTTATTCAACTCATTTCACTTCCTGTCAGAGCGTAAACAACGCATGTTGGAAAACTCCTGGGCCAAGGCATTTTCAGATCATATTTTCTTGAATATCGATGAATACATTTTCGCTCCGCTGTTTAGCGAAAATACTAATTCGCGCCCTAACGCCCCGATAAACGTTATTGTTGGAGCCCTTATTCTTAAGGAGCTTACGGGAATGACGGATGATGAAATCGTTGAATCCATGGAGTTTGATTTCAGATTTCAGTTTGCACTGCATACTATAAGCTTTGAACAACAGCCCATCAGCGATAGAAGCTTCAGCAGATTCCGTTCAAGATGCGCAGCCTATGAGGTGACAACGGGCATCGATCTTATCCACCAGTGTATAAAATCACTTTCAAAATATATCGCTGAATATATGAAGCTTGATGGCACTATCAAACGTATGGACAGCATGATGATTGAATCAAATATCATACGTATGGGCAGACTTGAACTCTTATATACCTGTCTTTCCAATCTTGTAAATGACATCAAACAGGATGGCATCTATACGCTCCCCGAAAAGTTTGATCATTATCATGACTCAAATGATCGAAATAAAGTCGTATATCATGACAAGGAGACATCTACTGCTGAAAAAATTCAAAAGGTTATCGATGACGCCGCTGAACTGTTGCAAATAGCTGAAGATGAATACTCAGAAAACAGAGATTATCAGTTGCTTCTCAGAGCGATAACCGAACAAACCAGACCTGATCCGGATGATGTTTCCAGGCGAATTCCCAAAGGAAAAGGTGATTCAATGGATTCCTCAGTGCTTCAGAATCCCTCAGATCCGGATGCAACATTCAGAAGTAAAGCCGGTAAGGATCACCGTGGCTATGCAGTAAACATCGTCGAAACAGTTGATGAAAATGGATCTGTAATCTCTGATTATCATACAGACTAAGCGGATAAAATATCTTCATACAATCACACAGGAGGATTGTGATACGATTGATGCTATGATGACAAAATATTCAGCATACGATCATTCGATGTCATCTGAAACTCCATTAGTAGAATTTGATATATCAGAAATAGAAGAGGATATGAACCAATTCTCTCAATGGCTGAAAAAAAGAAAAGCACTTGTGAAATAGGTTAAGGAGGTGAGCCAGTGCCTGATAACTATATTCCGCCATTTACAATGACAGACGAGATTACAAATCTCGTAATAGAGATAGCAGAGCTTACCGGAGCAATGACTGTATCAGAACAGCTATCTAAAAACCCAAAGCTTAGACGAGATAATCGCATTAAGTCTATTCATTCGTCTTTGGCAATAGAACAGAATACATTAACTGAAGAACAGGTGAGTGACGTAATAGATGGAAAGCGTGTCCTTGGACCACCTCAGGATATCAGAGAAGTTCAGAATGCTTATGAAGCATATGAGATTATGTCGAAGTTGAATCCTTATTCCGTTAAAGACCTTTTGAAGGCACATAAGATTATGATGGAAGGTCTAGTAAAAGAAGCTGGTGTATTCAGAAGCAAAGGTGTAGGAGTGTATACTGGAGACCAACTGATACATGCCGGAACTCCTGCTAATTATGTGCCTGATTTAGTGGGACAACTTTTCGAGTGGCTGAAGAAATCAAAGTTGCATCCATTAATAAAGGGTTGTATTTTTCATTATGAATTCGAGTTCATTCATCCTTTTGCAGATGGAAATGGAAGGACAGGAAGACTTTGGCATACTTTGATTCTTGCAAAGTGGCAGGAGTTTTTCTTATGGATTCCGATTGAGACTATTATTCATGAGCGGCAGAATGACTATTATAAGGCGCTAAATGCATCTAATACAGACGGAGAGTCAACAATATTTGTTCAGTTTATGTTGGAATTGATTAGAGATCTTCTAAAAGAATTGTCGCATAATGGCGTAATGAATAAAGCAAAAACGTTAGATGAGAAATTGCTGGACTTGTTGAAGGAAGATGGAAACCAATCAGCAGCAGGACTTGCAGAGATTGTAGGTTATTCTCAAAGAACTGTTCAGAGGGCCTTGAAACGTCTGATGGACGAAGGTAAGATTGAACATGTAGGATCAAATCGATTCGGCCATTACATCATAAAATAGAGCTTACAAAAATGTCATAATAGATGATGCAATAAATGTCGTAATAGAACTTACGGAAATCGGTCGAGTCCTGCATTATGGTCATAAGACATATTATGTAGATTATTTATGCAATACGGACGTCGATAAAGATAGCATTATTCTTCAAGAGGGCGGGACATCTGCTTACAAATGGGTTACTTGCGATGAGTTGCGTAAATTGTCACGGGATGAAATTGCGACTCAGAGAATACAGAATTTTATAGAGGAACTTAGATAAAGAATTATGGATGAACTCATACTTGTTGAACCAAGTCTGGAATATGCCGAGGATCTATGGGCGTTCAGACAGGAAATAATAGATAAAGATGCTGATAATGAAGATCAATTTGCTGGATGCATGTCACTGAATTCAAGTAGTTCTGCTGACGAATGGATCCGAATATGTTCTCTTAGAAAAGACGAAAAAACATGTGAAGAAGTAGGAACGAAAGTTCCTTCACATACTTATCTGGCAATAAGGAAGAAGGATAACAGAATTGTTGGTGTAATAGATCTTCGTCATCATATTGATCATCCCATCCTTGGTACTTGGGGTGGACATTGCGGATATTCGGTTCGTCCTTCCGAGCGTAGAAAAGGCTATGCCAAGGAAATGTTACGCCTGGACAAGTTAAAGGCAAAAGAACTCGGGATCAATAAGATGCTTGTGACATGCGACGAGGGAAATGATGCCAGCGAGAAAACGATTCTTGCTAATGGCGGGTTATACGAGAAGACCATCGATGTTGATGGCGATAAAATGAAAAGGTTTTGGATAAGCATATGAGCGTGGAAATAGGTTTAGTTAGGGAGCTCCGTTTAATTCCACTCATATTCTGATAAGCACCGCTGGTTGACAGTCGGCGCTTTTTCTATGTCTAAAAAGCGTCCTTCGGGCTATGTCATTAAGTTTAACATTGAGATAACGGTTGGACAAATTGTAATAGCCTCTTTTTGGCAATCAAATTCGTATTTCTTTCGACTTGAAGATTGCTTTTTTGGGGGTATATTATTTTAAAAATCCGTACGGAGGACTTGCTCTCCCGGCAGCAGCCTGCCGGATGAAGTGCGTTGGAATGATGGAAATATGTGGGCTTTCATGTTAAAATAGTACGCAGAACCTGACTGGAAGAAAATTCCACAGGATCAGATGACATTTCGGATAAATGCAGGACGGGTTGGAGCGGTTGAAAAAAGTCGTGGACAGCCTGAAACCGTAACGGGTTTGTACACTTTGAAGACAGGAGCATTACGTATGAAAGTACCTGTTGTGATACAGATGCAGCCGGGAGAAAACGGTGCGGCGGCATTATGCATGATGCTGGGACATTTTAAAAAGTATGTTCCGATGGAGGAGCTGAGGGAGCGGTGCGTCACTTCCCGAAACGGCTCCAGTCCGGAACAGCTGCTTGCTGCCGCTGCGGAATACGGTCTGGACGGAAGGGTGGAGAAGCTTCCGGCCGACGAGCTGGAGAAGGGGAGATTCCCCGTTCTTTTCATGTGGAAGAGAAGGTATTATGCCATCATCACCGGGGTGAAAAAAGGTATCGCCACGGTGGTCGATCCCGCCAAGGGTGAATATAAAATGAAAATGGACAGGCTGAAGAAGCTGTATCTAGGAAAGGTGATCATACTCACGCCGAATAGGGAATTTGTGGCCGGCGGGAAGAAGGAATCTCTGTGGGATCTGATTGGGAAGAGGCTCGCACCGCTGAAGAAGCATATGATCATCCTAAGCTTACTGACCGTGACAGCCGTGCTCCTGAATCTGACCATGGCCGAGGTTCAGAAAAATGTGCTGGATACCTATATGAACCCGTCCGGGAAGCATGACGAAGGCATGCAGTACTGGCAGGTGGCCCTGGGGATCTATCTTCTCCTTCTCACCATCTATACGATCGTGGGAATGCTGAAAACAAGGATGGTGAATAAGACCAGCCGGAACATTTCCGCAAGATCGGGAAGCGGCCTGTTCAAGAAAATGATCCGCCAGCCCATGCTTTTCTTTGAAAGATACAGCTCCGGGGAGCTGATGTCCCGGATTGATAATAATACAAGGCTGGAATACTCCTTCATCAATTCGCTGGTTCCGAGGGTGATCGATGCGATCATGACCGTTGTATATATAGTTTTTCTGGTCCGTTATAATGCGATCCTGGCGGGAATCTGTCTTTTGATCGTGCTGGCGGATATCTTTATTACGCTCAGAATCCAGGAAAAGAATGCCATTGCTGCAAAAAGTATGACGACGAACACTGGTGCTCTGAATACCTCCGTGCTGAACGGCCTTTCCATGATGGACACGATAAGATCCACCGGAGCAGAAAGGGATTTTTATAACATGTGGTACGAATCCCAGGCAAGCGTAAGTGAGAGCAGGGTAACTGAAGCCAGACTCACCGGTATCACAACCCTGGTGTCCAGACTGAACGGATGCCTGCTTCAGACGGTTCAGCTGTTCCTGGGTGCATATTTCATCGTATTGGGAAATTATACTCTCGGAACGATGTCGCTTTTTCAAACCATGCTGAACAGCATGGTCAACTCAACAAATAACTGCCTCGGAACGATGGACGCATTGAAAAGGATGCGGACAAATGTTGAGCGGGTGAACGATATCATCAACCGGTCTGTCCCGGAGCCGATCCTTCTGTCGGATGTTGAAGGGACGGAGGCAGATAAGCTGCAGGGGAATCTTTCGGCAAGGCATATCACTTTCCGCTATTTTCAGGCGGACGAACCGGCAGTAGATGATGTGAGCCTGGAGGTTAAGCGGGGCCAGATGGTGGCGCTTGTGGGACCTACCGGCTGCGGGAAGAGTACCCTGCTTAAGATACTGGCTGATCTCTATACACCGGAAGAGGGAGAGGTCCTGTATGCCGGAAGAGGCAGAAGAGAGATCCCGGATGTTGTATTTCATTCATCGGTGACCTCTGTGGATCAGGAGAGCGTGATGTTCGACGACACCATATATAACAATATCCGGATGTGGGATGATACCATAGAGGATTATGAGGTTGTTATGGCGGCGCGTGACGCCCAGATCCATAAAAGGATCTGTAAAGAACAGCAGGAGTACGGAGCCAAAATGAAGGAGAACGGAAAGAATTTCTCCGGAGGGGAGCTTCAGAGACTGGAGCTGGCCAGGGCTCTTGCACATGAACCGACCCTGCTCTTTCTGGATGAATTCACATCCGCGCTGGACGCCCTTACCGAGGAGAAGGTGATCCGCTCCATCAGGGATAAGGGGACTACATGTGTGATCGTAGCCCACAGGCTATCTACCATCATAGATTGTGACCGTATCTATGTCATGGACCATGGGAAGATCGTTCAGGAAGGAACACATAGCGAACTGTTTGCACAGGAAGGACTGTACAAGAGGCTGATCGCTGCACAGTAATGGAGTAAACGCATGGGACTGTATTCGGAATCCATCAGAAAAAAAGAGGAAAACAACATAAAATATGAGCATTATGCTGATGAGTCCCTGAATAATGACAAGGCCATGTTCAAGGTCGAGGAGGGACTGGAGGATGTCCAGACCACAGTGATCTTCATTCTTGAACGGTTTGGGATTCACGTGGACCGTATGTACGGACAGAGAGACATCGATGTCATGCTGGACATGATGCTGGATCCTCTCGGAATGATGTATGATTATGCAGATTCTGTGGAGGATTACTCAGGCGCGAGAACAGAGTATATCCTCGCTTTCCGTGAGGACGGTAAGGCTGTGGCGCTGTTTCCGTCGATCATGGGATACAGGTATTACTGTCCGCATGATGAAAGCATGGGATACGCATCCAAAAGGTATTGCCGGAGTCTGAAGAAAGGGTGTTATATCTTTCAGAGACCGTTGGAGGAGGCGAGGAATCTCAGATGGACCTTTTACATAAATATCCTGAAGTCCATCACCGTCTATGATTTTCTGCGTCTGCTGCTTGCGTCCGCTTTCGTTGCGGGACTTGGATATGTTCTGCCGGTGATCAGCAAATGGGTGTATAAGACATTTATCCCTTCGGGAGGAAAGGATCATTCGCTCTTTGTTACATTTATCTTCATCTGTCTTCTGGTCGGTGCGATGAAAGGGGCAGTATCCTTCACAAGAACGGTTTTTCTTGCATCGGTTAAGGTGAGGGTCTCCATGAAGATCCAATCCGCCGTTATGTCCAGGGTACTGCATCTGAACCGGGATTTCTACAGCAACAGCTCTTCCGGAAAACTGTCAAAGAGGATCAACAGTTGCGGACGGCTGTCCGACATGATACTCAACTTCTGCATGGAGGTTCTGCTGGATGTGGCCTTTTCTTCCGTTTATCTGTTCCAGATGAGAAGCATGGCACCGGCGCTGTTTCTTCCGGCACTGATATTCCTGGTATTGAAGATACTTGTCTCTCTTATCAGCGCACTCAATAATATGACGAATGCGAAGGAGCTTCTTGAGGTGGATATGGAGAACAGCGGATTTCTGTACGCTGTCATCAGGGGGATCCAGAGGATCAAGGGGATGGGCTGCGAAAATGCAATCTATGCCAGATGGGCCGGGATGTACAGAAAAACTCTGGCCTGTACTTACCAGCAGCCTTTCTTCCTGAAGTACAATACGGTGATCATTTCGGCAATCTCTATACTCACTACCATCGTCCTGCTGGGGAGTTCGATCCTTGCCGGACTTACTTCCGAGGATTATCTGTCCTTTGTTGCATCCTATTCTTTAGTGATCGCGGTCGTATCAGATCTTACGAATATGATGGAGAATATATTCCTCATGCGGACACTGTTCGAAAATTCGGAGCCCATTTTTAAAGCCGGGATCGAGCAGAATGAAGCACTGGAATATGTGAGAAACCTGGGTGGAAATATCGATTTGGAGAACGTGGTATTCAGTTACGGAAATGATCCGGCCGGGTGCCTGAAGGGGATCTCACTCAGGATCCAAAAGGGCGAAAAGGTTGCAATCGTCGGAGAAAGCGGGTGCGGGAAAAGCACCTTACTGAAGCTGATGCTCGGACTGGAGACGCCAAATGCGGGAACCGTGATGTACGATGAAAAGCCGATCCAGACACTGAACCTGAAGTCCCTCAGAAAGAAGGTCGGGTCCGTATTTCAGTTCAGTAAGGTATTTCCGGGAACTATCGCCTCAAATGTCACCTTCGGCGCAGGGCGGCGGGTGTCCGAGAAGGAGATCTGGGACGCTTTGGATAAGGCTGCGATCGGTGATTTCGTTCGTTCTCTTCCGATGAAACTGGATACTGAGATCTCCGAGTCAAACTCCAGTGGCTTCTCCGGCGGGCAGCGGCAGAGGATCCTGATTGCCAGAGCGCTTGTTAAACAGCCTAAAGTCCTGCTCCTTGATGAAGCAACCTCCGCTCTGGACAATCTGACTCAGGAGCAGGTCCTTGACAGTATCGGCCGTATGCATTCCACCATTGTTATGGTCGCTCACCGTCTTTCCACGGTAACCGGATTTGACCGGATCGTTATGCTGGAAAACGGAGTGATCGCCGAAGAAGGCTCTTACAGTGAACTGATGGAGAAGAACGGAAAGTTTGCCCGGCTTGTGGAAAAACAGCTGATAAAAAGGGGGAACAGCAATGATCTTCGAGGAAATGAAGCAGACAGTGAATAAGCAGGCATTTCTAAGAAAAAAAAACGGTGACCGGTATGCCGATCAGGAAGAACTGAAGTGTATGAATGAGTATGTCCTGTCGGAACGGTTTGACCCTGATATAGACAGATTGATCCGGGGAGATTATTACTTTGATCTTCCGACGCTGATCCTGGTCCGGAAAGGACATTCCGACAGAAGACGCAAGGCGTTCAGCTTCTCTCCGGAGAATAAGGTGATACTTCAGTATCTCACCTTTATGATGATGGAAAGGTATGATGACCGGTTCCCGGATACGCTGTATTCCTTTCGGAAGGACCGGCCGGTGAGGAGACTTTTTTATGAGATCCGGAAGGTCGATCCGGATCGACAAAAATATGTAGTAAAAGCGGATGTTCAAAGCTTTGGCGAGTCCATCGATCCTGAGGTTCTGGGAGAGATGCTGAAGGTATGGTTTTCTGACGAACCGGAGTTTTATGCCTTTCTTATGTGGCTGATCACGAGAAATGAGTATATTCGTTCCGGACACGTGGAACAGGGGTTCACTTCAGTACTTCCCGGGAATCCCATTGTTTCCTTTTTGCAGAACATTTTTCTTCTGGAACTGGATGACGATCTGCGGGAAATATCCCTGATCTACAGCAGATACACGGATGATATCTGTATGATCTGCGAGGACCGTGAAACCGCAGAAAGAGGAATGCGGCTTCTGCGGGAAAAGCTCCGTCTGCTCAGGCTTACGGTGAACGGGGAAAAGACGGAGATACTGGAACCGGGGCAGCCTTTTGACCTTCTTGGAATCCGGTTTGCTGCCGAATATTGTGATATCGCCGACAATTCTTATTTTAAAGTCTGCGCCAGGATGAAGCACCGGGCAGATAACCTCCGCAGGAAGGTGAGCGAAGGTAAGATATCCCGTGAAGAAGGTCTTCGTCGGATGAGCGGTTTCATCAATCGTTATTATTACGGAATAGAAGAAGAAAATGAGAAGCGCTGGATCGATCAGTTCTTTCCCTTCATCAATCGTGTGGAAAGGCTGGAGAAGCTGGATCATCTGTCCCAGGAATGCTTTCGGGTGATCGCTACGGGGAGACATACAAATGCCAAATACAGGTTCCGGTATTCGGAGATAAAGAAACTGGGGTACGTTCCGCTTGTCCATAGCTATTACAGGTACAGAGACAGAAAGAGGGAAAAGCATCCTGAGTTGGGAAATCAGGTGACTTGAAGAGGTGACCGGGACCGAAATGAAATTCCCTGTGGCTGTTATGAGCTGATTGTGGTAGGATGTACATGATATCATCGAACTGTTTTTACAGGCGGTGTTGTATCACCGGGCCGGGGGTGCATCCGATGTGATGTGTCCGTAGGAAAATGCTCCCATATCCTGAAAGAGGCTTTACGGACAGCCGGATATGAGGAGTCTTTTAGAGGCTATACCTGTCGAGTCACTTCCCCCGGTCCGGATCTATCCAAAAACAGGGGAGCCGATACCGGAAACAGAATTACGTAAAAAAGCCTTGAAAAACTAGCCAGAAAATGTAAAATGATGAATGACCTGTAAAGCAAACTGTGATATAATGGAGTTTACTCAGGGGGGTAAAAAAGTACATTTGGAGAGGTAGCTATGATCATCAGAAATTTACAGAATACTATTGCTGAATGTATTGCTTACGCAGACGAAGTCAGCAAGAACGCCACGTTATTTGAGGGAGGGACATCAACACCGCTTAGGGATCTGCTCCGTTATGATATGCTGGTATTCCTCGGATACCTTTATGAGCCGGGCAGTCCTGAAACAGCTGACCAGATCCAGTACATAGAGACTAATCTCCGTATGCGTACGGGAGAGCGTTTTATAGAATTCGTCAAGGAGAAATGCTCGGACGATACATATCTTAAGCGTCCGCCTTCATGCCTGCATTATTTTATAAAGGCAGATCTGGATCCCAATTCGGGCGTTGGCGAAGGAAACGTAGCAAAGTCTAAATTTGTGGTTGACACCTTCCGGAAGCTGGGCGACGGTTTCCTGAATTATGATAAGGTTCATGAGACAACCCGCCAGAAGCTGGCTGAGCATATTGATATGCTGAATGAAACCCTTAAGGAGGCCGGCGTTGCCGTACCCCAGTCAAGAGCTCAGGCCAAGATTCACGAGATGGAGCGGCAGGGTTCCAACAAGAGTACCAATCATTTCAATGATACCTCGGATGCGGATGTAGGAAAAGTAAGCACGTTTGATGCCCGCTCCGGTAAGTTCGTATCAAAGAATGCGGTAAATATCTCCGGCTACAATATCATGAAGAAGCGGGCTGACGATATCACCGAATTCTCCAACTTCCAGAAGAAGCAGGAGGAAGAGGAGAAGATCAATCTGAAGCGAGGCTCCGGTCGTGTCGGCGGAAACCGCAGGGGACAGGAAGAGTCGGAGGAGATTGAGAAGAGTCTTGACGAGCTTATCGTGGAGCTTCAAAAGCTGACAGGTCTTTCAACTGTTAAGGAAGACGTTATGCACCTTATCAACATCATCAAGGTGCGTCGGTTGAGAGAACTTAAGGGACTGAAGAGGATAGACATGTCCTTCCACCTTGTGTTCACCGGAAATCCGGGTACAGGTAAGACGACCATCGCACGTCTGCTGGCAAAGATCTATAAGCAGCTGGGAGTTGTAAGCCGGGGCCAGTTCATAGAGGTTGACCGTTCCGGACTTGTAGACCATTTCTCCGGTGGTACGGCTCTTAAGACCACAGAGGTTATCAACCGTGCTATCGGCGGCATACTCTTCATAGATGAGGCCTATTCGCTGACTCATAACAAGGAGTCGGGAGACTACGGACAGGAAGCGGTAGATATCCTTCTGAAGCGTATGGAGGATGACCGTGATGACTTCATCGTTATCGTTGCGGGATATACCAAGGAAATGGTTGAATTCATTGAGTCTAACCCGGGTCTTCGTTCACGTTTCAATAAGTATATTCATTTCCCGAATTATGCTGCCGGCGAGCTGATGGAGATCTTCAGACATATGTGCCAGGAGACAGATTATGTGCTGACTCCGGGTGCCGCAACCATGGCTGAGACCTATCTGCGAGGCATGCTTGACGGCGATATCAAGAACTTCGCAAATGCCCGACTGGTGCGTAACTATTTCGAGCGTTGTATAGACCGGCAGGCAAACCGTATCGTGCAGGATGAGAACATGACAGAAGAGGATCTTGTAACCTTCGTAAGGGAGGATATGATCGAGTCTTCGACCCATGCCGCACTTGATCGGCCTACGGATTGACCATAATAAAAAACCCCTGTAAAGGGGTTTTTTATTATTGAATGAAATTCTGCCTTACTCTGCCTCTTTCTTCTTTGCGCCTTCAAGAAGCTTGTAAACAAATGCAGCAAGAGCTGCTCCTACGAATGGGGCAACGATGAATACCCAGAGAGAAGACATGGGAGCGGTATTGTTGTTGATGGCTGCGATGATCGCGGGACCAAGGCTTCTTGCGGGGTTAACGGAGGTTCCGGTAAGACCGATACCAAGGATATGAACTCCGACAAGTGTAAGGCCGATGATAAGTCCGCCAAAGGATCCGTGCTTCTGATTCTTTGAGGTAACACCGAGTATAGCCAGAAGGAAGATAAATGTAAGGACAACTTCAACTATGAAGCCGGCTCCGGCGCTGTCATTAACACCTGCCAGACCGTTTGTTCCGTAACCGCCGGTTTTGTCGGTAACAGAACCGAGGTCGAAGATGAGAGCCAGGATACCGCTTCCTGCAATGGCACCTATGCACTGAGCAACGACATAGCCGCAGAAGTCAACCACATCCATGCCGCCGCTGATAAGAACAGCAAGTGAAACCGCGGGATTTACATGACCGCCGGAGATATTCCCAACACCGTATGCCATGGCAACGATAGCAAGACCGAAGGCCAGGGCAGTAAGGATATATCCGCCGCCGTTTTCAGCGTCACAGCCAACAAGCATGGCAGTTCCGCAACCAAGGGTTACCAGGATCATGGTGCCGATACATTCGGCAATGTACTTACGTGCGCGTTCCATAAAAATCCTCCTTTTACCAATACATTTATAGTAACGTAAATACCCCTGTTCGGCATATTTCATTTCCGGATATGCGGGTTTTCGGACGAAAAACTGCAATCGTAGACGGTTTGCCAAACATATACATATATTAACATAATATCGGAAATGTAACAACCAAAAAGGCGCCGAATATATGCGTTTTTACGACCGAAATAAAACTGTGTTTACGTTGCAATTTGCCACAAAAGCCTATATAATCAGGAGTAAGTGATTGAAAGGCAGGAGAGGAATGGCTGACGAAAAGAAAGTAGCCGGACAGGTTACCCGCGAAAAAAAGAATAAAAAACTCCTGGTTCAGGTGGGACTGATAGTGGCAGGTATATTTATTCTTGTCATCGCCTGCGCCGCCGCTATTCTGGTGAAGGGAAGCCTGAATACTTATTTCAGGGGCAAGGAAGAGATATTCGAGGGCTTTTTGAATCAGATCGTCAATGAGGCCTTTTCCATCAGCGGCCCTACCTGGTTATTTGATTTCTGTGAGGAACATCCGGATGAGGTAAAGAATGCGGATCCGACCGATAATGAGCAGTCAATCTGGAATTTTAAGCTGCTCAGGGTTACAAAGGGAGATTTTGAGGATGAAAAGCTGGCTGAGGATTATCTGAAATCACTTACATATGAGGACCAGCTGTCATATGCACAGTGTATGTTTGATTATGTGAATGACATCATTTCTTTATATAAATGGTTTATGCCTTCAGAAGATATTATTCTCTTTGATCCGAGCAGTGAAAAGAGCGGTTTTGTTTTTTCCATCGCCGAGATGACCATGACCCCGGCAACGTCGGGGCTTGGAACCTATGTGGATTATAAACCGGAGGAGCACCCCGCTTTAAGGAAGGTGATAAGCGGGAAGACCGATCTTGCCTTCGAGGAGCATCATGACAAGGAAACCGGAGAGTATCTGTACATAGGTTTCAGGGGGGTTAAGTTCAGTGGTAAGCTTCGCTGCGTTCTTGCCATAGTGCATCCCTGGACGGATGTGCATTCGGACGTAATGAGGATGGAACTCATCATGGTCCTGGTTATCGGAAGCGCGCTGATAATACTGGCTGTGCTGCTCCTGCTGTTCCTGAATCATTCGGTTATCAGACCGGTGATGAAGGTAAAACAGGGCGTCCGCGAATATATTCAGGATAAGGACAGCTCGCGTATCGTTGATGAGATGAGCTGTATAACCCAGAAGAATGAGCTTGGTGATCTTGCGGATGATATTGCTGAAATGGCGGTGGAGATCGATAAATATAACGAGGAGAATATCCGCCTTTACAAGGATCGTGAAAAGCTTGCTACGGAAATGGATTTTGCCGCGCGTATCCAGATGGATGTCCTGCCGAAGACATTTCCCGAACATGATGCATTTGAAATCTTTGCATCCATGGACCCGGCAAAGGACGTGGGCGGAGACTTCTATGACTTCTTCTTCATCGGAGAGACTCAGCTGGGTATGGTGATCGCGGACGTATCCGATAAGGGCGTGCCGGCAGCACTTTTCATGATGGTTTCAAAGCGGTTGATACGTGAGTATGCGACCTCCGGACTGGATCTGAAATATGTTATGGAGGAAGCAAATAACAGTCTCTGCGAGGGTAATGAGAACCAGATGTTTGTTACCGCATGGGTAGGCATCCTGGATCTTACGACCGGTGAAGTGAGGGCGGTAAGCGCGGGCCATGAATATCCCATGCTGAAGCTTGAATCCGGTAAATTTGAGATCCTGAAGGACAGACACGGACCGGCACTCGGAACCATGGAAGGCATGAGCTACCGCGAGTACAGCTTTATGATGCCTAAGGACGGTACCTTGTTCGTATATACTGACGGTGCGCCGGAGGCTACCAACAAAGATAAGGAAATGTTCGGTATGGACCGGATGATCGATGCCCTTAATGAGGATCCGGAGCTGAGCCCTGTGGACCTGATCGCCCATATGACGAAGTCGATCAATGCCTTTGTGGGCGACGCGCCGCAGTTTGATGATCTTACGATGCTCAGTGTGAAATATAAGGGGATGGAATACTGACATATAAATGATATTCTGCACGGGAGACAGAAGCTGACATTTTTCGTTTTTTTTACACAGGAGGTTGAGAATATGCCGGTACCGAAGGATCCATACATGCTGCTCAGCTGGGTGAATATGAAGCTGAGGGACAGCTATCCGTCGCTTTCCGAACTTGGATATGCGGAGGGAGCCGATCCTGAGGAAATATTGCACAGGCTGGAGGCTGCAGGATACGGTTATTCAGAAAAGGAAAACAGGTTTATTCCGAAGGGATAGGCTTTAGATGGGCTGTCGCAAAAAAGCGGCAGCTCATTTTCAACTTTTCATTGAGTATGTCGGTTCGGTATGTTAAAATATGCGTGGTTTTACGGAACGAACCGGAAAATCAAGGCTTGGGGACATCCGATAAAGGAAGGTCCCGTCCGATCAATTGATTCCATGAGAGGAGATATATTATGAGAAAACCCGTAGTACTTATGATACTGGATGGCTTCGGTCTTTCAGACATCAAAGAAGCAAATGCAGTTTATTTGGCGAAGACGCCGAATATCGACAGGCTTATGGCTGAGAGCCCCTTTGTTCCGGGACTTGCATCCGGCATGGCAGTGGGCCTTCCCGACGGACAGATGGGTAATTCCGAGGTCGGACATATGAATATCGGTTCCGGACGTATCATTTATCAGGATCTTACGCTTATAACAAAGCTGATCGAGGACGGGGATTTCTTCAGAAATGAGGAGCTTCTTGCGGCGATCGAGAACTGCAAGGCTAAAAACTCCGATCTTCACCTTTGGGGTCTGCTCTCGGACGGAGGTGTTCATAGCCATAATACCCACCTTTATGCGATACTTGAGCTCTGTAAGAGAGAGGGACTGGAGAGAGTATATCTGCATCCCTTCTTTGACGGTCGTGACACACCCCCGGCATCAGGTAAGGATTATCTGCAGGAGCTGGTTGACAAGGCAGCTGAGATCGGTGTAGGTAAGGTGGCATCCCTTTCCGGACGTTACTATGCTATGGACCGTGACAACAACTGGGATCGTATCCAAAAGGCATATGATTCACTTGTGCTCGGCGAAGGCGTTAAGGAGACCGACCCTGTCGAGGCTATGCAGCATTCCTACGATAACGGTGTAACAGATGAGTTCGTGCTTCCTACCGTGATCACTGATGAGGCAGGAAACCCCGTGTCTGTTGTAAAGCCCGGTGATTCTGTGATCTTCTTCAACTTCCGTCCCGATCGTGCCCGTGAGATCACCAAGGCATTCTGCTTCTCCGATGAGGATATCGCGGCACAGCCCGGCGATGCAGCCGATACAAAATGCATCAAGTACCTGAAGCGTGCCAACGGCTTCATGCCGCTTACCTATGTCTGCTTCAAGGATTATGACGAAACGATCCCCAACAAGCTTGTAGCCTTCAAGAAGCAGGAGATCACCAATACCTTCGGAAAATATCTCGCAGATCTCGGTCTTAAGCAGCTGCGTCTTGCCGAGACGGAGAAATATGCTCATGTAACCTTCTTCTTCAACGGCGGACTCGAGGAGCCCAATGACGGAGAGGACAGGATCCTTGTAAATTCACCGGCGGTTGCAACCTATGATCTGCAGCCTGAAATGAGTGCTCCCGAAGTAAGCAGCAAGCTGAATGCGGCCATCCGCGGAAATGAATACGATGTCATCATCATCAACTTCGCAAATCCGGATATGGTTGGCCATACCGGCGTGCTCTCCGCAGCCATCGCGGCAGTTGAGAAGATCGATGAACTGGTCGGCTCAGCCGCTGAGGCAGTTAAGGAAATGGGCGGGGTTATGTTCATCTGTGCAGATCACGGAAACTGCGAGCAGATGCTGAATTATGAGACAGGCGCGCCTCATACTGCACATACAACAAATCCGGTTCCGTTTATTCTTTATAATTATGATCCGGCATATACACTTAAGGAAGGCGGAAAGCTGTGCGACATCGTCCCCACATTGCTGGAGATCATGGAGCTTCCGCAGCCTAAGGAAATGACCGGTCAGTCATTACTGGTACGGAAATAAGCGATGAGGATCCATTATATTTTTCATAGTTCCTATCTGACAGAACTTTCCGATTGTTATCTGCTCTTTGACTACTATCAGGGGGATATGCCGGAGCTGGACCATACCAAACCATTATACATCATGGCCAGTCACCGGCACTATGATCATTTTTCACCCGAGATCTTCGGTTTTATGCTGAAATATCCGAACTGCGAATATATTCTTTCGGATGATATTTCACCGGACGTGGTGCAGGAGGCAATGGACCGGCTGGGACTGAAGTGTGTTATCCACTGGGTGCATGAGGGTGACAGGCTGGTGCTCCCGAAGGCGGAAATAGACGTCTTTTCTTCGACTGATGTGGGCGTAAGCTATCTGATCCGTTCGGACGGGCAGAGGATCTTTCATGCAGGTGATCTGAACGACTGGCACTGGCCGAATGTACCGGCATCGGCAAATGAAAAGATGAGGGAGGATTTCCTTAAGATCCTGGCGGATATCAACCGCTGTCTTGACGGTGATACGATAGATGCGGCGTTCTTTCCGCTGGATCCTGTACAGGGAAAGGGCTGCTTTGTGGGACCGACGGAATTCCTGGAGGAGGTACCGGTAAAAAAATTCCTGCCCATGCATATGTGGGAGCAGTATTCCATTTGCGGGAAATTCCTTGCGGCAAAGCCGGAATATGAGAATGTCTTCCGACCGGTTCACGGTGCGGGGGAAGAGATCGATCTTAAAGAAACTGCAAACTGAATATGAGATGCCGCGGGAGCCGGCGGAAGCCGGCTGAGAGTAGACGTTATCCCGTCTTGACCGTTGAACCTGATCATGGATAATGCCAGCGAAGGGAAGGAAATATACAGTGCTATCATGCCGCAGGAAGTCCCTTTTTGGCCGCCGGCGGCATTTTAATTTGCGCGATAAGGGCACCAAGCGGGCAAAGCGTTGCCCATTCGGCTGCGTGCTTCCCAATTGGAACCCGATCCAATATCGGGCGGGAGTGGAAAAACACCTGCCCGGCAGTACAATATAAGGAGGAAAAAAAGATGCTGAGAGAATGCTGGGAGAATGTACAGAGGACAAAGCCTTTGATACATAACATCACAAACTATGTTACTGTAAATGACGTGGCAAATGTGCTGCTGGCCTGTGGAGGAAGTCCGATCATGTCGGATGAGCCGGAGGATGTGGAGGATATCACGACCGTCTGCGGAGGACTCAATATAAATATCGGAACCCTGAATGAGCGTTCCATAGAGGCTATGTACCGTGCGGGGAGAAAGGCAAATGAATTGGGACATCCCGTGCTGCTGGATCCTGTAGGAACAGGAGCGTCGGGTCTTCGCACAAAAACTGCGGACGGACTTGTGAAGGAGATACATTTCGCTGCAATTCGAGGGAATATCTCGGAGATAAAGACCATAGCGACAGGCAGCGGGACTACAAAGGGCGTGGATGCGGACGTGGCGGATGCGATTACGGAGGGAAATCTCGGGACGGCAGTGAACTTCGCTAAGGAACTGGCAGGAAGGCTGGATACGGTTATTGCCATTACAGGAGCCATAGATATAGTTGCGGATGCCGGGAAGGCTTATGTGATAAGAAACGGCAGACCCGAAATGGGGCGCATAACGGGTACCGGCTGCCAGCTGTCGGGACTTGCCGCAGCTTACCTGGTGGCAAATCCGGATCAGCCGCTGGAGGCTGTTGCTACAGCCGTAACACTGATGGGAGTTGCAGGTGAGATCGGATGGGAAAGGATGCTTCCGGGTGACGGTAACGCCACCTATAGGAACCGGATCATAGATGCAATATATAATATGGACGGTGATACGCTTGAGAAGAGAGCCAGAACTGAGCTTATCCCGGATACAAAGTAAAGGAATGCGTAAAATCCTGAAAGGAACAGATATGAATATCAGTAAAGAACAGCTTCTGCTTTATGCCGTGACCGACCGTCACTGGCTGAAGGAGGGAGAGGGACTGGAAGTCCCGGTGGAGAAGGCCCTGAAGGGCGGCGCTACATTACTGCAGCTTCGGGAAAAGGAACTGGATGAAGAAAGCTTTGAGGCGGAGGCGCTGGTCCTGCACAGGCTTTGCATACAGTATAAGGTGCCTTTTATAATAAATGATAATGTGCAGCTTGCGGTGAAGATAAATGCTGAGGGCGTACACGTGGGGCAGGAGGATATGGAAGCCTCAGAGGCGAGGCGGCTGATCGGCCCCGGTAGGATACTCGGTGTTTCCGCCCAGACGGTGGAGGAGGCTATAAGAGCTGAAAAAGCAGGCGCCGATTATCTGGGAGTCGGGGCGGTCTTTCCGACCGGGTCAAAGGATGATGCAGTAGAGGTTTCGAAGGAAGTACTGCGGGATATCTGTAATGCTGTCAGTATTCCTGTAGTAGCTATCGGAGGTATCACCATTGATAACATGGCAGAACTCGGGAAAACGGGCATTTGCGGTATATCGGTGATAAGCGCGATATTTGGGACGGAGGATGCGGAGAAGGCGTCGAAAGCTCTCAAAGAAAGGGCAGAGAGTTTCTTAAAGGAGTGGAGCGTATGAAAACAGTGCTTACAATTGCAGGCAGCGATTGCAGCGGCGGCGCAGGAATCCAGGCGGATCTTAAGACCATGACTGCACACCACGTATACGGGATGAGCGCCATAACTGCCCTCACTGCCCAGAATACGATGGGTGTTACAGCCATAATGGACGTAACGCCGGAATTCCTTAAGGCACAGCTGGATGCCGTGTTCACCGACATTTTTCCGGATGCTGTGAAGATAGGAATGGTGTCGTCAGGAGTGCTTATACATGTGATCGCGGAGAGACTGAGCCATTACAAGGCAGGAAATATAGTTCTGGATCCCGTTATGGTTTCCACCAGCGGCTCCCGGCTTATTAGCGAAGAAGCAGTTACGGGCCTCACAGAGGAGCTTTTTCCCCTGGCTACCGTCATAACGCCCAATATCCCGGAGGCAGAGGTGCTTACCGGGATGACGATCTCCGGTGAAGAGGATATGGTGAAGGCCGGAAAGCAGCTTATGGAGAAGTATGGAATCGCTGTACTTATCAAGGGTGGTCACAGCATTATGGATGCAAGTGATCTGCTCATTTACGATAAGGGAGAGAAATGGTTCACGGCACCGCGGATCGAGACGGAGAATACCCATGGTACAGGCTGTACCCTTTCCTCTGCGATCGCTTCGGGGCTCGCCCTTGGCAGAAATCTTCCCGATGCGGTACAATATGCAAAGGATTACCTGACAGGTGCACTGGCTGCCGGACTTGATCTCGGAAAGGGCAGCGGTCCCATGGACCATGCATACAGAATCTGAGGGAATATCAAATGAACAGGATAACCGGGCTGAGATATTCAACAACAAATACATATCTTATTGAAGGCGAAAGGGGAATGCTGCTTTTTGATACCGGATGGGCAGGAACATTTCCTGCATTTTGTCACGCTCTCGGAGAAGCAGAAATCCCACTGCAGAAGATCGACTATATCCTGATATCGCATTTTCATCCCGATCATATGGGGATAGCCCAGGAGATCGCAGAACACGGACCGGTGATAATCCTGGCGGAACCGCAGAAGGATCATGTGCATGCTTATGATGAGGTGTTGTTAAGGGACCGGAAGGTTGATTTCCATCCTGTGCGGGAAGACCGTGCAAAGGTGCTGCCGCTTGCCGAAAGCCGCTCTTTTTTACGGGAGCTTGGTATAGACGGTGAGATCCTCTCCACACCGGGACACAGCGAAGACAGCATTACGCTGGCTCTGGATGACGGCACACTTTTTGTCGGAGACCTGAATCCCCTGTATGAGCTTGAAATGCACAGGGAAACGCTGATCGGAGACAGCTGGGAGATGCTTCTGGCCCGTTCGCCAAAGACAGTTTATTACGGGCATGCCCGTCCGTACAACCTGCAGAAAGAAGATACATGTTTGGAGAACCGGCAGAAAGAAGATGCATGTTTGGAGAACCGGCAGAAAGAAGATACATGTTTGGAAAAACGGCAGAGCGAAGACCTGTATGCTCTGGTGGAAAAGATCTGCAGGTACATCGATAAGGGACTCACTCTTACAAAGATAACGGGAAAAACCGGAGCGGATCCTCAGTTTACGGAGGATGTGAGCCGAATGTATCTTACTCACCGGAATGTGGGGGTACAGGGGATACTTGACAGGATTGAGATAAAGAACAGGTGATCACCTGAACCGGCGTAGGGTGTTGTTACAAAAGTACATATCGCGGGGATTTTTTTTGTAAATTCTGCAAGCTTACGTTCATGAAAAAATTGTGTTATAATGATGCCTGTAGTGTTGTTCTTCCCGTATTTGCGAGGAAGAGTACATTCATTGGTGCAGAGTAGTTGACAGCGGCTTTGAGTTATAAAGGAGTTGTGGTTGATGTTTAAGGTCGGCGACTTTGTGGTGTACGGGAGCAACGGTGTGTGCAGGATCACGGAGGTAGGTCCCATTGATTGCCCCGGAGTAGATCAATCGAAGATATACTATACGATGACGCCATGTTATATCCGGGATAGCTCCATATTTACCCCGGTAGATAACGAGCGCGTTGTGATACGTAAGGTTATGTCTGAGGATGAGGCAAAGGATTTTCTTGAACAGCTTGATGATATAAAAGCTATGCCTGTTGAAGAAGAAAAAAAGCGGGAGCTTCTTTATAAACAGGCGTTGCTTACATGCGAACCTGCGATCATCGTGAGTCTTATCAAGACCATTTACGGGAGGATGCAGGAGCGCCTTTCCGAGGGTAAAAAGGTTACAAGTTCCGATGCAAAGTATTTCCACATAGCTGAAGACAGCCTGTACGGAGAACTCGCTATCTCTTTGGGAATGAAGAAAGACGAGGTGGGTCCGTACGTGCATGAACGCATGTATAAAGTTGCCGTCTGAGCATTTATCATTTATGATCATTTTGAAGAACCGGGTGGGATCGTGAGAACCTGCCCGGTTCTTCTTGCATGTAAAGGGCGCATGGGCTATGATGTTATGAATGGATCAGCATTTTGTACGGGAGAAAACGGATATGAAAAAGAATGAACTTTTTGAGCTGACAATCGAAGATATGTCAAAAGACGGTGAAGGGATCGGCCATCTGCGGGATCACGAAAAAGACGGACTTACGGTCTTTGTGAAGGATACGGCACCCGGAGACCGCGTCCTGGCAAGAATGCTGAAGGAGAAGAAAAGCTATGCCTATGGCAGGCTTGAGAGGATAATTGAGCCGTCTCCGGACCGTGTGGAGCCCTTGTGTGGAAAGGCACGGAGCTGCGGAGGATGCACGCTGCAGCATTTATCCTATGAAAAGCAGCTGGAGCTTAAACAGAAATATGTGGAGAACTGCCTTAGCCGTATCGGCGGACTTGAAAATGCCGCCGCGCTTATGGAACCGATCATAGGAATGGATGAACCCTGGCATTTTCGGAACAAAATGCAGTTCCCGGTGGGCAGGGATAAGGCCGGAGCCCCGGTAGCCGGCTTCTATGCCGGACATAGTCATTCACTTATCGCGCTTTCGGACTGTCCCGCGGGTCATCCGGTGAATAAGGAGATCATACGCGGTTTTACGGAATACATGAAAGAAGAGTCGGTGACGGAGTATGATGAAGAAACCCACAGCGGACTTGTGAGACATCTGCTGATAAGGACAGGCTTTGCAACAGGCGAGCTCATGGTCTGCGTCATTATCAACGGTGATAAGCTGCCAGGGCAGGAAGTGATGGTGCGTAAGCTGCGGGATGCGGTTGAAAGGTATAATAAGGAGCAGGCATCGTATATCAGGCTGGGCACCGTTTCAATCAATATCAATAAGGAGAAGACCAACAGGATCCTGGGTTTTTCAGGCCGCACCATCTACGGTGAGCCGGTGATAGTTGATACGATACGCGACCTGAAATTTGAGATCGCACCGGAATCATTTTTCCAGATAAATCCGCTCCAGACTGAGAGACTGTATGGGAAGGCGCTGGAGTATGCCGGCCTGTCGGGTGATGAAACCGTATGGGATATGTACTGCGGGATAGGCACCATTTCACTTTTTCTTGCCGGAAAGGCAAAGCAGGTCTATGGTGTGGAGATAGTGCCGCAGGCGATAGAAAATGCAAGAAGGAATGCCGAAATCAATGGCTTTAGCAATACGGAATTCTTCGCCGGAAAAGCAGAGGAGGTGGTTCCCAAATGTTATGAGGAGGATCCTCAAAAATATACGGCAGATGTGGTGGTAGTTGATCCACCACGGAAAGGCTGTGACAGGGCGCTCCTTGAGACCATCATTTCCATGTCACCGAAGCGGCTTGTCTATGTCTCATGTGATCCGGCCACGCTGGCAAGGGATATAGCCATTCTCAACCGTGGCGGGTTTGAGGTCAAACGTGTAACTCCGACAGATATGTTTCCACATAGCATGCACGTCGAGACTGTGGCGCAACTTTCCAAGGGAGATATCGACAATGGAAGTTCTGAAAGAAGTGACGCTGTAAAAGCCGGTGATTTTGGAATGATCAGCGGTTACAGTAAAGGGAATAAAACGCCTGAGACAACAAACGTAAAGATAGATTTCTCCTTGGAAAACCTTGATCTGTCGGAACTCAGAGGCAAAGCGACATATGAGCAGATAAAGGATTATGTAAGGGAACAGACGGGATTCCGGGTATCCACGTTGTATATTTCTCAAGTAAAGAAAAAGTGTGGTCTTGAGGTCGGGGAAAGTTACAACAAGCCCAAGTCAGAGGATGCCAAACAGCCTCAGTGCACGCCGGAGAAGGAAGAGGCTATTATGCAGGCGCTCAGGCATTATGGAGTGATTTAGAGAAGGATGGTGCAAATGAGTATCAAAGCATTTTTTGTAGACTTTTATGGAACTATCGTGCATGAAGATGGTGAAGTGATCAAAAAGATCACGGATATCATATGCAAAAGCGGAAGAGTGGAAGATCCTTCGGAAGTGGATACATTCTGGTGGAAGGATTTTCAGACCATGTTTATGAATTCCTTTGGTGAAAGCTTTGAAACACAGAGGGCTCTGGAGGAAAGATCATTAGTACATACTTTGGAGCGCTTCGGCTCGGATGCAGAGGCAAAAGAACTGAGCAATATGATGTTCGCGCATTGGATCAAACCGCCAATCTTTGGAGATTCAAAGGCGTTTTTCGAAAAGAGTCCTCTTCCGGTATATGTGGTATCCAATATAGATACTTCGGACATCTTACAGGCGGTCGCCTATCATGGTCTGAATCCGGCGGGAGTGTTTACTTCCGAGGATGCAAAGAGTTATAAGCCCAGGAAAGAATTATTTGAACTGGCACTGAAGTCCACCGGTCTTTCGCCGGATGAAGTGATCCATATCGGAGATTCCGTCAGCAGTGATGTGCAGGGGGCGTCAAAGGTCGGAATCAGAGCACTGTGGCTGAATCGCTTTGGAAAGAGTGTTCCTGAAGGTGTGGAGAATATCTCCGGGCTGTCAGAGGCGTTTGACAGGATAGGGCAATAACAACTAATGTGAGGTTTTTGTATGGTACGAGAAGTCGTAAAAGAGGATTTGGATGCATTGCTTGATCTGTATCTGTTTTTACATGAAGACAGTATTCCGGATCATGATAAGCACTTAGAGAAAACATGGACGCAGATTATTGAAGATCCGAATCATCATCTGATCGTGAATGAAATTGATGGTCAGATTGTATCCTCCTGTGTATGCGTGATCATACCGAATCTTACAAGAAGCGTAAGACCGTATGCTTTTATAGAGAATGTAGTAACGCATGCTGATCACAGAGGAAAAGGTTATGCGGGAGAGTGCCTGGCTTACGCAAAGAAGATCGCGGAGCAGGAGAATTGCTATAAAATGATGCTCCTTACCGGATCAAAGAAGCCGGAGACTCTGCATTTCTATGAAAAGGCCGGATATAACAGCAGTGATAAGACAGCTTTCGTACAGTGGATAGGGATGGAGAAGTAATCAATACGAGATACATCAGAAGGGTGTTGGAGTTTATTCCTGTACTTTGATAATCCGTATTTATGGTTTATGGAGTACAGGAAAAATTTTCCTCAAAACAAGACATACAGCTGTCTTGTTTGCTTTGATAGGATAAACAGGAAAGGTGAGCATATGAAGATTGACAGGTTGATCGGAATATTATCGATACTGTTGCAAAAAGAGACAATAACGGCACCTGAGCTTGCAGAGCATTTTGAGGTGTCCCGGAGAACAATTGGCAGGGACTTAGAAGCTCTTTGCAAGGCGGGAATACCGATTCGCACTATGCAAGGATCCGGAGGTGGTATCTCCATTACGAATGGATACCGAATGGACAGGACTCTTTTGACATCCCGGGACATGCAGATGATCCTTGCCGGACTTCGGAGCCTGGATAGTGTGAGTGGAAGCAGGTATTACGGTCAGCTGATGGAAAAGATTCAGGCAGGCTCATCCGAACTTATCAGTGGCAGAGATTCTATTTTGATCGATCTGTCATCCTGGTATAAGACATCGCTTGCGCCTAAGATAGCTACCATACAGGATGCGATAGAGAACAGGCATATTCTTGAATTTGACTATTATGCGCCCTCAGGAGAGAGCAAGCGCTCCATAGAACCATATTATGTTGTTTTCAAATGGACCAGCTGGTATGTGTATGGATGGTGCCTGAAACGTAAAGATTACAGGCTGTTTAAGCTGAATCGCATGGACAAGGTAAAGGAAACAGAGCAGGGATTTACATGCAGAAATGCGCCGGTGCCTGACCTTACTTCGGAGATGGCATTTCCGAGAAATATTATACTCAAGGCTTTATTTGAACCTGACATGAAATGGAGGCTGGTTGAAGAATTTGGACCGGATTGCTATGAGGTTCAGGACGATGGAAGACTTTTTCTGGTCCGGGATTACAGCGAT
>Ga0247608_10001401_pt1 | contig 33537 bp, 29 predicted proteins | sample 176DNAGHGlowgp2_FD_193490 | JGI IMG/M metagenome (GOLD analysis project Ga0247608, IMG submission 193490) | Sheep rumen microbial communities from Palmerston North, Manawatu-Wanganui, New Zealand - 1766 DNA GHGlow gp2 | ecosystem: Host-associated > Mammals > Digestive system > Stomach > Rumen ...
GCAGCGACTGGCAGCGAGTAGCATGCAACTAAGCGAAAGTGGCAGCAACTTACCGGAACTTCGGAAAAGTTGCTGCCGCTTGCATATAACTCCGTGTCACTTATATGTACTTCGTCGGATGCTTACGTTTCAAGTCTTGGGTTAAAAGAAGAGTTCATCAAAGAGGCAATCAATCCTCGTCAAGAAGGAAGTAGTCGCTATACATTAAGAAAAATGCTTCATTTAGCGAGTGATGGTATTACATCCTTTTCGACTAAACCAATGAGTATTATTTTCGGCGTAGGCCTAATTATGCTCTTTATCGCCATAGTGATGCTATGCTATGTCTTAATTTCGTTCATTACAGGACATTATACTCCTGGATGGGCTTCTCTGATGCTCTCTATGTGGTTTATTGGCTCTATCGTCTTATTAGCAATAGGTGTGGTCGGCATTTACGTCGGAAAGATTTATATTGAGGTTAAAAAGCGCCCCTTATATATCATTAACGAATCCTTAGTAGATTGTACCGAGCACAACTGTTGCGATTAATTCTATGTGGTGGCAATAAACATCTACGATATTACAAAAAAGACCATTGACAAGAAACTCACCTCCATTCGGTTTTAGTATTAGTGCCATCCGAATTCTTCTCGCTCTTCAGCGAACGTAGTTCTTCAAGGTAACTCGCAGTAATCACGCCCGAAGGCAGTGCAATAATTGCCACTCCAAACAGGGAAGAAAGCATGCTCACAAGCCTGCCAATGTCAGTTGCAGGTACCATATCTCCATATCCCACACTCGTCAGCGTGACCGTCGCCCAGTACAGCGCATCAAAAAAGCTGTCGAAGGTTTCAGCACCAGTAACAGGATTAACATGTGGCTCTACATTAAACATGATTAGTGCTGTCAGGAAGACATAGAACACTGCAATCCCAAGAACCGTCAATAAAACGCCTTTTTCTTTGCGGATAACCTTTCCAAACACTCTAATTTTATCAGAGTACCGAATAAGCTTAAAAAGCCGTAGTATCCGTAGCAAACGTGTTATTCGGAGGATTTTAAAGCCACGGTTAACTAAACTGAGTCCAGGAAGGATAGAAAGCAAATCTATAATTGCCCAGCCAGTAAATGGATAAAGAATAAAAGCCCAGCCTTTTTTATTACTTCTATAGTCTGCTGTAATCCACCGCAGTAAATAGTCAATGATGAATAGCGTGAGTGTTGCAATCTCAATAATCTTGAACGCCGGCCGCTCTTCAATGAATGTCAACGGAACGATGCTGGCAACAATCGCTACCAGCATCAAAATGTCATAAGCATAACTGAGTCTATCTCCTTCTTTTGACTGCTCAATTATCTCGTATATCCTTTTTCGCATCATTAATTCTTGATTTCAGCCCAAATCTGCTCATATTCCTTGTCAATGGCAACAGTCTGCTCTCCAGCCCACACGGCTTCATCAATGGCTTTCAAGATGGCCTCATTACCAGTACGCTGCGCCAAAACGCGAGCTTCCTCTATCGTCAGATGGAAGGGGGCGGGATTCAGGTCACCTTTATCAAAGTCCGACACCGGTTTCGCTGCTGCTGCCTTCGCGTACCTTGCTTCCTCTTCAGCTTTTTCTCTGGCAAAAATAGAGTCGATGTTGATATCATTCGTCACATCGTCGTCATCCATTCGAAGCAGAGTCATCAGATACTCCCGCTCTGATAATGAAATAACTCCGTCCACCTCTGATACAGCCTCAAAAAGATGATACAGGCAAACCCTGTAAGTTCTTTCGTGCTTAGGATGCGCCTCCAGTAACAACTCCGAAATAGTGCTCTCCTCAGATGGAATGTCAATCATATCCGAGCAGTCCGATATATACGGCACTATCCCATCCAGATTGATAATCTCTGTCGGGATTTCCTTCAATCTAGGGAAGGTGATAAAGTAGTCAGGGCGGAAAAACTTCACCAGAAGCAGAAGGAGAGCAATTCCCTCCGGGCAGTTGAGTCTAGTGCTATGGTCCAGGCCTTCATAAGCACGGACAACATCAACCATCACCATCAGTTTGAGGTCATCGTAGTTTTTCCGATGTCTCGTGTTGATACGGGCGTGCAAAGCTGAATGCATCACCGTATCTGCAATATACCTGTCGTAGAACTGAACTAGCGTGGTGCTGGCATGGTCCACCTTGTCAAAGTATGGCTCATTAATTCCCAAAGACAGATCTGACTTGAAGTCCTCCTCATCAATGGGATTTCCTTCTTCGTCAAGCTCCGGTTCAGGAATCGTGGTCAGCACCTTAAGACGATCGTAAAAATCAGTAAAGCAATCCATATCGCATTGTGTTTATTTCTTCCATTCATCCCACGCAGCTTGCGCCTCCACGCTCTCCTCAACCTTATCATCCAAATTGGGGAACAAATTATACCCCACAAGTGCCTCCACGTCGTTTACAGACACTACAGCATCCTTGACTAGTTGTCGGTTAGAATTATTATCAAAGACAAAAGCAATGGCCTTGTATGTCTTTCCCTCCTGGCGGAGTACCGCCTTGAAGAAGCCATCCGGCACAGTCACTTTTCGGTCGCCGATAGTACCATATGTATTCGCATAAACATAAGGCCCGCAAACCACCCAGACGCTGCCATACTGAACAGCCCAGTCCCGCACATACTTTTCCAATGTATGCCAGTCCTTGCCGTTGAGGTCGTGATTCTGCGGGCAGATGTTCGTCAGATAGAAGCTCTCTGTCATTGCGGTCTGCGACCATTTCATATCTCCAGCCGGAGCCATATGGCCCTTATCCCAGCCTGTGTTGCTGTAATCCTCACGCATCGCCTGGCGTTCTTTGTAATCCAGGTCCATACTGAACCCCTTCGCGCGAGGTACTTCTCCTGCTACTTTCTCCGCCGTTAATTCGTAGGCTACCCAATTGGGAATCAACCGCTTCGTGTTATAATTAACCACAAAGCCATTGTATACAAGCACGACATCAGAACTATTGATAGCCGGCAACTCCATTAGCGCCTTATTCAGTCTCGGCTCGCCGATTCCACGATGTCCCTGTGCCAGCGATACAACTGGCAACAATGCCACCAGGGCAGTTACTATGAGCCGATTACGACTCCTCATTCATCATAAAGCCTAATTCAAAATAGAAACCTCATCCGGTGCCACGCCCTTCAACTGAAGCAGTGTGATCTTGTAAGGGGAAGGAGTAATGTGACTCTGCGGTGCATCACCGAAGTTACGACTGCAGGCATCCTCCCAGACCTTGCGGTCCTGCTCGCGTTCCGTATAGAGGAACATCATCTTACAATGCGTGTTGATACCCTCAATCTCGGCAGGTGACGGGTTCAGACGCACAAACGGCGTAGACTTGTAATCCATCTGCCTAAGCAGAACGTCTATATCCGTGAACTCGCGGCCAACATAAGGGTAATCCTCACTCTTTGTCACATACTTGAAGATGGAGAAATCATCTATAGCCTTGAAGAGCATGGCAACCAGCTTCTTCTTCAACGTATTTTTGAACTTCACCACCTCTTCTTCCTTCACATTGTACTTGTCCTTGAACATCTTGCTCAGCTCAAGACCTTCAGTCAGTTTCTCCTTATTGTCCTCAAAGTACTTGTCCAGACACTCATTGGAAATAAGTGTCAGGAACGGATCTCTGGAGAGCGGCGTCATCTTAAGGGATTCATTCTCCTGCTCACGCCATACCTTCAGATTGCCCACGTAGGAACGCATACCATTGTATTTGGTGTGCAGATTACGGCCCAGCTTGTACAGAGAGTCGATAATCATACCGGCCAGGTGGGTCTTCAAATGGGTGATTTCTTTCTCACGCTGACGCTTGGAGATCTCCTGGGCAAGGTGCTTAAGCTGTTCTTGATAATCCAGGTCCATATCCTGCCTCTGGCGCTTCCTATGCCGCATAATCAGCCAGAAAGCCACACTGCAGAGCGCCACAATGCCATAAATCCAGAGACTGATTTCCTTAATAAGCGGTTCCAGGGACTTGGCCCAGATGCACGCAATAACAAAGCCGACGAAGATAACCGTAATTCCACCCCAGAACCACCAGCGGAGTTTCTTGCTCTCAGTATCGAAAGCCTCCAGCTCACGCAGGCGCTCCTGATGTAGGTCATCCTTCTTACGGGTGAGGTCGCGACACTCCCATTCAAGCCGCTCAATGGTCCCGTCACAAAGCGTTTCGCGGACACCATTGTTACCCAACTGCTGGAAGAGTTCATTGAAAAGACGGCTCCTTTCGGTCAGTTCCTTGTTCAGTTTATCCAGCTTAATCTTTTCCTCACGAATCAGGTTAGTCAGAATCTCGGATTTGATATTAGAATCTGTAAGGTCGAAGGAGACAACGGCCTTTGAATCGCTGCCCTTCACCTGAAGCTTGGTGTCGCTGATTTGAGTAATGATGCAGGCACCGTTCAACAGAGCCTCATTCTCGATGTAGCCGTAGGGGATGTAGCAATAGCCCTTGTCACCAAATTTGCGGCCCCATGAGTTACGTACCACGAAGACGCGTGCCTCGTCATTGTAACCGCAGATGACCATGGCATGATTACCAGACTGGTCATGCTGGATCTCATTCTCGCTTGGAATCCGGATAAAGCCCTTCCGGGGATTGAAGGAGTTGTAAATCCTCAAGGAGATGGCCACAGGATATCCTTCGGCAACAGCCGATTTGATATGGTGCAGATCCTTCTTCACATTCTTGGCCACAACTACCTTTCTCATCTGTGCATCATCAATAGCCTCAATCGGAGGCTCCTTGGACAGATTCTCCGGATTATACGGGAAAAGGCTTTCAAGGCAGACACCATCCTTCTTCAAGGTCTGTACAATGTCATACAGAGAACTCCCAGAATCAATGCGGGAAGCGCCTTCCTTTTTGCGGGCATTGTAATAAACGAACTGCTCGCTCAAGTCAATTTCCGGTTGTCTATTCTTCTTCAAGATATACTCGAAGATGCTCACCAGCGCAAAAGCCGAGCAAGCGCCCATTTCTCCCTGATCCTTAATGGCAGAGAAGTCCTTGCGCAGGTCGATGGAAGGCGCAACGGTAGACATCGGAGAGTATTCCTCCTCCAGGTCAATCTCCTGAGTGTCGCCCTGCAGCTTATAGGTGTGCCCCTCAAAGACAAACCCCTCATTGGTCAGCCTCTTAAAGCTTTCCTTGTGGTCTTGCCTCTGAACATCAAGTCCCTCAAGCTCAATCGTCTTCTGTCGGATGTAGTTGGTGGACTCACGCATCGTCACCTTGGTCGCCTTCAAATCGTCCAAAAGTGCGCTGGCGGTACGGATGGATTCAGCGTTCTGGGACAAGGCTGCATATTCATGAATCCTTTCTACCTCAGGGTCTTTAATCTGTTTCTCCTCCTGGGTATCCGGGTCAACAATCGTGATGGTGCCAGCCTCCATGGCGCAGATGGCGTTGTGAGCATCCACAAAGAGGTCCAGGACTTCACGGCTACAATCATCAATTACCAGCTGCCGCTTGTTGAACATATAGCCGGTCAGAAGGTCGTCGTCTTCACCCAGCAACTGGGCCAACGTCGCTTTCTTCTCGGGAAGGGAGAGATCCGGATTCACAATATAGGACTGGAACTCCTGGGTCAGCCTGTCAATCTCTGCCTTCAAGGCCGGGCCAATCTGGCTGATGATTTCAGTATGGTCCAGGTTGTTGTTGAGGCGGGGTGCCACCTCCTTGTCGTAGAACTTGGAGAAGATGTTCACATTCTGGCTCAGCAGCCCCTGAACAATCTGAGACACCTTGTTCACCTCAACCTCAGTCTGGGAAACATTCTCACGGTCCAGAATGTGGGCGTAGGCGCGATGAAGCAGGTACTGAACAAAGTAGTACTTGTCGAAGCTCAGAACGGAAAGACCCAGTGCGTGCAGCGGTCGATTCGGATCTTGCGCTGCCGGCTGATACATCTCAGGATAGTGCTTTACGGACAAAAGCGCATACTCGCCGACAATCCGCACAAAGGAATCCTCGTCCAGTGCCAGCGCAGTGCCGTCAGAGTTGCAGTTCTGCAGCATTACCAGGGAACCCAGTTTAGTGTACTTCTTCCTGGCTCCAAGAATCTCTTCCAGCACCTCTTTCGAAGTCTTTGCATACGCCGTGTACTTCACCGTAAGGTTTTCGTCCTTCTTCTCAAAGAGGAAAGCCGTATCATAGGGAAGGAGGAAAAGGTCCACATTGTAGCTCTGAGGCAGCGCATCGATGGCGGCGAGGAATTCCTCTACCACAGACCAGTATTCCTTCAGATAGAGCGGCACATAAACACACAGGTTCATCGTAGAGCTGTCTCCTGGACGGTTGATGGTAATGCTCTTATCATACAAGGTCCGGAAGAAACCTTTCAGATAGTCCTGTCGATTGCCGGGAAGGACCTTATAGGGGCTTCCCAGTTGCACATCGAACATCTCGTCAATGCCGGCCACGAATACGCTTTCGTCGGCTTTCACAGGCTCAGCGCCCTGAAAACAGGCCTCAACGGAAGGATTCAGTTCGGGGAACAGGAACGCCTTGAAATAGTCATTCAATTCCGCATCCCCGTACTTTATTACGTATTGTTTAATGTCCTTCAACATGGACGCAGCGTCTGCGCCCAGCATGATGTGCGATGTGTGCCTCATGTATTTTACAGCTGCTTAACGTGTGTTAACTCACTGGTAATCAGTTCGCGAATCTTCTCGAAGCCTTTCTTCTTCACCTCTTCCTTGGTCATCTTGATCTGGGAGAACTTATCATAGTAGTTCGCCTTCACATCATCGATGACAGCCTTGATGGCAGTGGCGCCCTTGCTCACGGCAAGGTTATCTAGGAACTCGTTGAACTCCTTGCGAACAGAAGTCTTGTACTGGCGGAACTGGTCAAAGGCCTCGTCACGGTATTCACCCAGCTTCACCCAGAAGTCATCCAGCGCGTCGCCGTGCTCCTGGCTCTTGAAGTAATAAGCACCGTCCTCATTCTTCACCAGGCCGAAGATTAGACCCTTCACCCAGAGGTCGAGCAGATCTTCATCCGTAGCCTTCTTAGGCTTGATGCTGAATTCTTCACGCTGCATACGGGTTTCAAGTGCATAGTCATAGTGGCAGTCCACACTGCACTGCTCGTACTCCTTCTGGTACTCGGGGAGGGCAGCAATAGTATAAGCCGGGACAACGCCAATCTGACGATAGATGATGATGCGGTCATTCACGCCGATGCTGGCGAAGTCCACATCCATTGTACCGGTAAGTTTGCTCTTGAAAAAATCGTTCTTGTAAAGACGATTATTCTGTTTATTGGGCACACCCACGAAGAAGCTGTCCTGAGGACGCTCCTTGGGCATATGGCCACGATAGTCGTAGCGGAACAGAGGCATGGCCTTCTCGATGGCGATGCGGGTGATGCGGTCAAATTCATCGGCGGGCATCTTGTCCAGGATATCATCGATACCGGTCTCTCTCCAGTTGCGGGCAGTGTGCAGACGCTTGGTGTATTTCAGGATCTGCTCTTCAATTTCCTCGTTGGAAAGTTCTGTAAAGCCATAAAGCTTACCCTCTAGGCGGAGCCCCTTCACGAATTCGGGAATCTGGATCTCGTCAGCCACAATAGCGACTGAATTGATGGAGTTCTGGGCCAGGTCAATCTGGAAGGTGGCGGGAGCTTTACCCACATTGTTCTGGATACGAGCCAGCTGAGTAGCCAGGTTGCGGCTTACGGAAAGCATGCTTTCAGAGATGAGGTTAACCTTACGGTTGGCCTCGGCAAGGACACCCTTCAGATTGTTGAAGATGGTGATAGCGGCAGTCCTGCGGATGATTTCCAACTTGCAGGTGCAAAGTGCACGGCAGGCGTCGCTCACATCATTGGCCAGATCGTCCAGCTTGCCTTTCTTCTTGAAGAACTTGCCATCATATTCGCTAAGGTCCGCACAGGTGGTATCCAGAGCAGACTGGAGCATAGGCTCGCGGGAGAGGAAATCCTCCTTCTCCTTGGTCATTTCTTCCAGGAAGATGTTAATCTGGTCCTCGATGGCCTCCAGAACATTCTTCACGGTGGATATACCGCACTCCTGGTTGATATGCTCGATAATGAGCTTCCGCAGTTCAGTACGTACGCGGGTGGTGAGGTCGTTAATCTTCTTGTTAACATCCTCATCCTTGATGCGGTTGATGGCCAGGTTCTGTTCCACTTCCGGCTTGGGGTTGCCATAATCGTTGACAGTCAGCTCATACTTGGGCATTTTGTCGCAGATGTAGTCAATCACGTGGTCATAGTTGTTGTTCTCACGGATATTGACGTTCGGGCTGTCAATCCAGTTGTTGGCAATCAGGTTGGCATCCTGGCAGCTGTTGAAGAAGCGGTCGATGAGGTTCTTGGCAGCCTTGATGGCGTAGATGTCACTCAGGTCCTGACCGCGGTAGATAATCTCGCAGACACCCATACCGGCAGCCCATGCCTTCTTGTTTTCGATATCCATCGAGCCCTCACGGATATTCTTCTCAATATTGTCGCTCACACTGGCCGATGCAGAGGAAAGCTCACCGGCGGAAGTCACCAGCGCTAGGCTGATCATTTCAGCCAGCTCATCTACGTGCGTGTAAGTATCGCCACGGTCATTCTTATTGTCGATGAAAATCACCGAGTTGAAAGGACGGTCCTTGATTTCATAGGAGCCCTTCAGATACTCAAGTTTGATGGGCTTGCTGCCGATGCCCATGTGCATCAGGTAGTCCAGGTCCTCGATGGCGCCGAAGGCATTCGGGGCAACTTTGGCCATACCAGCGTGGGACATCTGCTTGAACACGTCCGGAAGAACGGCATAACCCGTCAGTTTGCACTGAGGAGCCCTGTCGCGGAGCAGATATGCCATATTCACGAAGGTTCCGCAGCCGGTGCCACCGCAAACGGAGAATACCATATGAATCTCCGTGTTATTGCCCAGAAGCTCATACTTGTCGTTGTTGATGATATGGGCGTTGGTAATCTGGGCCAACACAGTATCAACCTTACGGCAGAGATCGGCGTAATTGATGGTGAAAGCAAAACGGCCATTCGTCCTTACCTGACCGGCACCCAGTTCCATAGAGGTAAGGGCATACAGATTCTCTTCAGGAATCCAGGCAAAAGCCTCCTTGTTCTCGTCATAGTAGGGGCGTGCCTTCTTCACCAGGATGGGCATTTGCTCCTTGGGATCAAGCGTAACAGGCTCACCCTTGATGGAAGGGAGAGACTTCTTGTACGCGCCTCCATCAGTGTCAATCCCGAGGAAGCCAATCATAGGGGGGACTTCGCCATAAGTATCAATGAACATCTTCTTGGTGTGAAGAAGAGCGTTCATGCCGGTACCGCCGAGTCCGACGTACAGACAGCGTTTAATCTTTGTTGCCATAGTTGATTATGAAATTTTAATTTTTGTCTTCTTGCTGGTTGTCATATTCTGGATGGTGTACTCCTGGTTCTTCTTCAGAACACGGGCGTCCGCCATGAAATCCTTCGGGCAGCGCAGTCTCACGCTGTTCTTATCCTTCGGCTCAATTACCACCGGACTGGTCCAGAGCTCGTTCACCTCATAGAGGATCTTGCCGGCGAAAACCTTGTCGAAGAAGCCCTGCTTGGGCAGTTTGTTAGTCAGAATCATCTTCCTGTAACCACGTACGCGCCTGAGGCTATTATAAGGAACAGGATCTTGGATCTGGACCTTTCCAACACGGAACGTAGGGAAGAAGATTGCCTTCAAAACCAGTAGCCATACCAGCAGTGCTGCCACCAGCATGATCGTGGTAAGCAGGGAGCCCTCGGCCAGCGGGTTCATTACCTTGTGCTTCTCGGCCTCAACATCCATCAAAGAGGCATTGTCTGCATTGTAGGTGTCAGGGTCCATATCGTTGATGCGCTCCAGGCCGCCGTCATCCACGGCACGGAAGAACCAGTGATGAACCTTGTTCTCAGCATCGTTGTTGAAAACGATACCCACCTTCAGCTGCTCGGTACCGGGCTGCACGTCAATGATGTTGTTGGAGCACTTGTTTCCATCAACAAAGACCTCCATCTCGTTCTCCATCACCGGCAGCATCTTACCGGAGTTCGTCTTCTTGAACAGGCCCAGGCGCAGCGGCTTCTCCATATAGTTCTTGGCATCCTCGTTGAAATCAAATGCCAAAGTCTTATACAGCGTGTCGGGAACGTGCTTCTTCCAGAGGAACTTATCGTAGTAGTTATCCTTACCCCAGCGGGCAGGAGCATTGGGATCTTCAGCCTTCTTACCGCAGGAGACCAAAAGCATCAGAGGGCAGAGGACTGCCAGAATGAGGAATCTCTTAGAGCACATGGAACTTTACGGTTTTTTCGGGTTTGTTAATCATCTCTACGGCGGTCGGGCTCTCAAGGATGCGCGTCATCAGATAAGGGAGCTCATCCATGCCTTCGGCCGGTTCTGCCTGGAGGAATGCTTTCTCGTTCTCATCGCGGGGAAGAGTATCCATCATTTCCTGCTGGCTCATCAGATACTTGGCCTTCACGGTCACAGTGTAACTCTCAGTCAATTCAACAACCTCATCCACCTGGATGTAGGAATTCTCATAGGAATAAACGTGGACCTTATAGCCGGCCTGCAGCGTACCGCTGCCATTATGGGCAAACTTGATGGTGAGTTCTTCGCCATAATCCTCGCGGACATTGAAAGCGATAGTCTGCTGCGCAGTAAGCATCAATAGGGAAACATTCGTTCCTCCCAATTGAGCAACATCAATAGCATCAAAATGGCAGGGATTGATTCTCTCCAGGACAGTCTTGCCGGCTGCAGCTTGGTCGGTGAGCATAATATAGAAGCCATAGGCATCCTTCTGTTGGGCTATTTGGCACCAGCGGGCCAGCAAGTCCTCATACTCCTTCTGGTGCTCGTCCGGAACACCGTCGGTCATCAGTTTCAGGATGTCCACCTTGTCGGCAGACAGCACTTTATCTGCCACATACTTCAGCGGCTCATACAGACAAGTCATCGTGGTCATCTTGTCTCCAAACTTAAACAGTGGAATTTTGTAAGCCTTAATCTTTCCGATAAGTTTGGCTTTTCCGGCAGCAGTTGCATATTCACGCCATTCATCCAGGGCCTTGTGCTGGAAGGGAACCACGACGATTTCTGTACGGTCATCGCTTATTTGCTGGATATCTGTAATGATGGCCTCCTTGACTTGTTCCCAGATGGCGGGACAGCCAGGAGCCTTGCCCTGCATAGACAGCGTCACGTCCCAGAGATAGGTCTGACGCACATCCTTTACGTTTCCACTCTGGGCAAACGCCAGGGTGAAACTTGCCAGGGCGGCGAGGGTCAGCAGTACTCTTTTCATCATCTATTGGTTACATTAATGCTCTTAATCCTACAAATTTACATTTTTTCATCTAAAAGATGAATAAAAATTACCTATGATTCAATTTTTGACAGTCGTTTTTCCCATTCTTCAATAATGGTATATGGACTGTATAGTTCAAACACTCCGTTAAAATATGTGATTTTCTTTCCTTCACTAATGCGTTGGGCAAGGAATGACTCTGCTCCATATTTATCCGCAAGATGCTCAATATACTGGCGTCGGCTTTCCTTCAACGCCTTAAAATGCTCGATGGAAGCAATAAGAACCTCTTTCTCCGCGGTCTTCAAATGAGCCTTGGAATAAATCTTAATCAAGCGGTCAAACGGCGCGGGCATATAATACTTTTCAAACAACAGCTGCTCGTAGCAATAGCACGCTTTCTCCATCTGGCCTTCTGCTTCAAATTTCTCAGCCGCTTCAAGAACGCTGCGGAAATGTTGCTGGAGCTTATACACAGGCTCAAGGTCATGTTTGAATGACAAGAAGTTATTCTGTACACGTTCACCTGTGGCAGATTGATAGAAGTCAAACTCAGGAATTCTGTGCCGGATTACCGATTCAAACACCTCGCCCAGAACTTCTCTTCCCTCAAAGACTACACGGGCAGTAGGATAAACAACTTGAGGCTGCGTACCAGTCAGTTTCTCCAGGCGTTTAATGTATTCAAGCTCATCAGGGAATTTCTCTACAGCCAACTTGGTAATCCTCAACTCGTTTGCCTTATCGTGTCTCTTGCTGTAAAGAACCATCAGCCTCTTGTAGGCATGGTGGGCAGGATACCCAATCTTGACGTTCTCTTCATAAGTAGCGATGGCTTCATCAATTTTGCCATCCTTTTCCTGCTGTATACCGAGATTGTTGAGATATGTCGTCTGGCCAAGGTCTGCTATCGGCAAGGACCTCTTAGGTTGGCCATCGGTCACACCAGGGGTATACAGTGCTGCTATTCGGCCGGCATTCTCAACAACTGGCACTCCGGCATCCTCTAAATCCTCCTTAGGCGCAATTACAATAGCTGGCCCGTAAATAGGGCTATTCTTTCCTTCTTTCTGGGGGAACACGCCCCTATTCTTGTCATTTTCTCTCGGTATGTCAAAGGGGAGGATTGTAGAAAGGACACCCGTAACAGATGCCTTTATCCGGGAAGGAAACTCACGCATGGCCTCCAGCGGGTCGATATATTGCATCCCCAGGAGAGAGAAAGCCTCTCTGTCAAAAAACACGGAATACACATAATCGTCATCAACTACACCGCTTGCCTTGTTGATACGCTGTGTGAAGGCATTGATTTGAATGTAATCAATGGCCGAGTTAACATTGAAAAGTCGCCCGGCTACATAAAAAGCCAACCCACAGACACATTTCACATAGTCAAGTTGAATCTCCTTCATCGTTTTCTGCTTGAACGAGACATTGCCAGAAGGGAGGTAAACTGCCTTATCATTTGGAATCTCCTCCACTTCCGGCAGATCCAGTGACACATATAGTGCACCGTATTGGAAATCCAGATAGAAGGCCATCCCTGAGTCGCCGGGGATGTCTTCATTGATACTCTTCGATTCTGCTTTCAGAGCATCCAGAATCTCATCTACATTACGGGAAAGGTAAGCCTCTAGGGGTTTCTTCTCCTCCAGGTACTCATGCAGATACTCGGCATCCTTGAACTTCTTTTCCCGTTCCTGCTCAGCGTTGAAATCATCCCTCCTGCGCTCCCATTCAGTGAGCTTCTGGTCATATACAATCGGAGTGTTCTCCTCAACGTATTTTGCCCTTTCCGGCTTATTCTTCCACCAGAAAAAGTGGCGTATTTTCTCTTCGGCCTCAACCGTCAGTTGTCTTTGAATCTCGGCCTTATCAGGAGCCTCTTCAGTAAAGACTAACGGGGAATAGTGCTTCTGATTGATTCGGGTCAACGCCATGTTAACCTCAGATTCAGTCTTGAGTGCCGGCGTTTTCTTGTATAGCTCCGTAAATGCCTCGGTATCAGCATTGACCTCTTCATAGGTCATCCTTGTAACCTCAGCCAGTTTGTCTTTGTAATAAGGAAGTGACTTGGTCTTGCGGATTAAGCGCTGGATAGTTGCGTCATCCGTAATTGGGTAGCCAAGACTGTCGGTAAAAGAGAAGGTCAGGTTTCCCTTACGGTTCATATGCATATTAACGCCATAATCTTCACTATAAGAAGACCGGCTTCTGGATGCAGAGGAACCAGTATCCAAAAGTCCTGCGGTGTAGGACGGTTTGGAAGATGAAGACGATGCCCCAATCTTTTGGCGGCTGTAAATACCAGTCCCAGGGATACCTGTACTCAGGTAGGTTCCCTTGGGGCCTACTGTTACCTTAGCACCTCTCGGTCCAATCGATGTGCTGATGCCGCTTTTGCTTAGGTTAATCGATATTCCCGGAGCTATCTTGATTCTCTTTTTATATGACCAGACCATTATAGTAAGTTATATATATGGTATTTCAATCAGATTTTACAAATTTAATAATAATTACAAATAAGAGTGTGTCTTTGGTACCTTTAAGTGAGTGATTCGTATATTAATTAAAAGTCCGTCTCTGGTAAATTGAGACGGGCTTTTATTATAAGATCACAGTATAGTTTAATTTATGTATTCTATGATACCTTCAACGTGCAGCGCAACGATGGCCTTCTTCCCCTCATCGGATTCCAGAAATTCCAGGCTGAGCTGATTATCCATGAAACCGTTCTCCGTCAGAACCGCAGCACAACAGGTGTACTTGAGGATGTGGAACGGTGCCTCAAAGTCCGGATCACCGTCGGTGAAATCCTTCCTGAGGTAGTGTCCCTTCAAGTGCCGCTCGGCCGCCAGGTACAGACAATCGGCAATGTCGTCCGACTCCGTGTGCCCGGGGAAGGTATAAGCGCACCAGCCGCGGGCATTTTTTGGCTTTTTTCCCGACAATTGCTATATTTGTAAATAATGCACAAGACGGGATTCATATTCAGATGGTTTTGGGCAACCCTCCTCTCTTTTGTAACAGGGCTGCTGCTGGTCTATGTCATCGGGGGATGGGTGGCGGAAAGGACGGCAGGCCAATCCTATGAATACCTCCAGTATTATTACGATTATTACAATTACGCTCCTGCAGGCGTTTCCCACTTTCCATCCAATCAGGACATTGTGATTGTCGATGCGCACGACAACAGTATCGGCAGCCGTTCAGGAATGGCTCAGGTGCTGGACAGGCTCTCATCGTTGCATCCGGCCATGGTCGGCCTCGACATCCTGTATCCCTCTACGCATGAGTCTACGATGGAGGACGATGAGGCTTTGCAGGCCTCTGTCGGCCGGATGGGAGAAAGGCTGATCGTCGCCAGCCGTCATCATGGCCCGGATTCGCTGGAGCACTCTTTCTTTACGTATCCTGCCGGAGCGTTGCACGCTACGGTCAATGCGCAGTCTTTCTATGGCTTTACCCCCAGGGATTCGGTCGGCGGACAGTGGGTGGACAAAATGGTCTTCGCCATCGCTCGGAAGTATGCTGAGCAGCAGGGAAAGCCTTTTTCTGTGCCGGCATCGGCCGTTGTCAATTATGAGAGCCTTTCTTTCCGTAAATTGACGGCTCCCGAACAGATTTCGGCATCTGTCGTGGACGGTAAGATCGTACTCATTGGAGACTGCAAGGATGCCAAGGACGAGGTGGACCTTCCCTTCAAGATAGAAGGGAAAAGCTCCCTGCCCGGTGTCATGGTCAACGCCTATCAGCTGGCGTCGCTGATTTCTCCGGATCGGGCTTTCAAGCCGGTTTCCCGGCCGGTGTCGCTGCTGCTCTGTTTCCTGCTCACCCTTTTGTTCGGCTGCTTTTCCTCCTGGTGGTCTGCCCGCGAGAACGCGATGGTGGATGCAAAGGAAATTACGGGGAAAAAGCAATTGTGGGGCAATGTTTTCGCCTTTTTGGTGAAGCCGCTTCTCGTATTGCTGGTGGAAATGGGTGCACTGCTTCTTCTTTTCGTGTTCATCCATCATCTTCATTTGATTCCGGACCTGCTTCCTTTTATGGCCGCCGTTCTTTTCATGGATACTTTCGACAAGGTTTCCACGATGGTTTTTAAGTTCAACAACAAGAAAAAGAGCCTATGAAACCCCGCTGGATGATTCTGTTGCTCTCCTTCTGCTTCTTTGCCCTTCCGGTGGGCGCGCAGCGGTATCAGATTTACTCCGTTGAAGGAGCCGTCGTCATCAAAAGTGCCGCCGGAGCCACCAGGACCGTTCTTCTGGATGCCGAGTTAAAGGCCGATGACCGTGTCTCCGTACCCAAAGGCGGTTGCCTGTCCATTTATGATTCCGGAAAAGGGACTGTCGCTTCCCAGGGAGAATGCAAGGATGTGCCGGTCAGTCGTATCGTATCCAATCCCAGGGGCACTTTCGTCAAACGTTTTGTAAGCATGCTGAAAGGAACGGATGCCTCCGAAAGGGCTTATGTGTCCCGGAAAGGGGAGGACCCTCTCCCTGAATTCGTCCATGCCATGCACCATCCGGGCTATGCCCCGGCCTTTCGCGTCGCCTTCGAACTGATTGATGCCGAAACGGAAAGGACCGTTTCCGGCACGCTCAGGGACGGGCAGCAGGTCTATTTCAGGGTAACGAACCACGAAGATATTCCGCTCTGTATAGGTATCCTTTGGATAGATTCCGCCGGCAACAGGGCCGATTGTCTGGAACAGGAAGACCGCTATGTCCTCATTCCCGGCGGCACTACGGTAGATCTGGCCGATGCCGTGATGGAGGTGGCCCCTCCGCTCGGAACAGATACGATCTGTCTCTTTGCCGCTGAAGATTTCTTCGACCTGGGCGGATTGTCCGATATGGAAGCCCGGGCCGGCTCCCGGAGTGCATCATCGACCGTTAAAATCGGGTATTTCGCCCGTCGTTTTCAGATCAAATGAGAAGATGGATGGTCATATGGCTGCTGGCTCTTGCCTGGGTACTCCCTCTGGGCGCCCAGAGGGTCAAAGTCACCGTGCAGAGCGAGGAACTCTCTTCCGGACAGTACAATAAAGGGTTCATAGACATAGGATATGTGTCTTCTTCCCAGCTTTCTGTCCGGGCTTTTGTGAATGGCCGGCCTCAGGAAGTGGGGGAGGCCAAAGGGGTTCGCCCCGGTTCCAGAAAAGTGCGCATTTCGGGATTGCCGGAGGTAGAGTATGAAAAGTGCCGTGTCAAACTTGAGTTCCTGGACTCCGGAAACAGGGTGGTGGATACCAAAGAGTTTGTCCTTCAGTACAAAGATCCCCGCAAAAATCTCTATATGCTCAGTATTGGCGTCGGCGGGAATCTGCAGGATTCGTCATTCCTGCCCCTGACATTCCCTAAGTATGACGCAACCAATGTCCGCGACTGTTTCCGGGATTATTCCAAGGCCTATTACATTGAAAAAGAGTTCCGTCTGCTCTGCGATCCTTCGGAAACCACCACTGTCTCCATCAGACGGAAACTGGACCAGGTGGCCAATGAAATCCAGGCTGATGACGTATTCATGCTCTATCTCTCCGGCCATGGAGAGGAAGAGGGCGGCGAGTTCTATTTCGTGACCTATGACACGCGGCAGAAGAACCTGAAAACCACAGCCTTGTCGGGCGCAGAAATCCGTGGGATACTGCACAGGATGACAGCCAAGAAAGCCCAGGTCTATGTGTTCGTGGATGCTTGTCATGCGGAATCCCTTTACCTGAAAGACACGCAGGCACAGGGAATCGTCTACTACGCGTCCTGCCAGAAGGACGAGATGTCGGCCGAGAGCAGGAAATGGAAGAACAGCGTCTACGCCAACGCGTTGATTGCCGCTCTTAAGGGAACGGACGGCAGCGCCCAGATCGGTGACGGGTATATCACGGTGGCGTCTCTTCAAGATTGCCTGTATTCCAAGGTGCGCAGGGAAACCGGCTTTTCCCAGAATCCTGCCTGTCATCATCCGGGCTTCGGGGAGGACCATGTAATTTTCAAGTCGGCGGTTGCTGCGGATGCTCCTTCACAGCAGGGCGCTCAACAGGCCTCTGCGGCCGTTTCCGAACCAGTAGCGCAATCCGTACCGGTGCCGGCAGATGCGGCGGCCGCTTATGCCCAGGCCCTGAAATACCAGAATGGAGAAGGCGTGTCCATAGACCTTGTCCGGGCCTTTGAACTTATGAAGTCCGCCGCCGAGAAGGGCTATGTCCCGGCCTATCACCCCCTGGCCGATATGTACCACGGTGGCCGGGGCGTCAAGAAAGACCGCTCCAAGGCGGAATACTGGTATCAGAAGGCCGCTGATGCCGGAGACAAGAAAGCTAGACAGAAATTATTTAACATGTAATAGTATGAAAAAGTTATTGTTTTTCTTTTGTTTTTTCTTGATGGCTATTTCTGCCGGTGCCCAGATTAAGCTTAGCTATGATCACAGCGGAACTGAATTTGTTTTCAAACGTTGTGTAAGGAGTGGAAAAAATGTTAATATCGATTTTTCTTTTTCCAATTTATCCACAACAGATTATAATGTTTTCTTTGATGGTTTTAATGCTATCGCTTTCGATGACGAAGGATATGACTACAAGCCATATGGAATTAATGATGATGGAACCCATTATATAAAGGAAATAACCATTGGCGGCCGAACTTTTAGACCGGAAGCACATGATTTCAGAATCGGCTTTTTTCTACCGGCAGATGTCACGACGAAAGTACGAGTTGTATTGGCAAATGTTGATGATTATGCCACACAAATTAAAGTGTTTAAGTTAAGAGTTGGTGAAGGCGGAAAATACAATTTAGACGTTCGTAATATTCCGATTGCGGAGAAGTAGTAAGTGAGCCCAAAATTCATCCTTGTTTCCCGGGTTCAGGAGCCCCTGAAGGGCATTTTTGTATATGGAAGGGTGTTCCAACACATTGAAGCCGCTGAATTGTACAAAGGATAAGATTTTTTGGTTGGAACCGTAAAAAAACACAAAAATTTATGGTTGCAACCATAAATTGCTTATCTTTGCGGAGGAATAATAAAAATTACAGCGATGGAACAGAATGAACTGCAACCCCTGTTTGATACCTATCACCGAAAATTGTCCAAGGTGAGCCTCCGTTTTAAGAGGTATTTGTACAATCAAATTAACTGGAAAGCCCGGATTATCAGCATCAAAGGAGCACGCGGAGTAGGAAAAACTACAATGTTGTTGCAGCATATTCTGGAGAATTATGAGGACGTTGACCAGACGTTATATGCCTCTCTGGATGATCTTTGGTTTGCAACTCACAGCCTCATGGATTTAGTTGACTGGGCATATCAGCATGGCATAATGCGACTGTATTTAGATGAAGTACATCGATATGAAGGCTGGTCCACGATGATTAAAAACATCTATGACGGTTATCCGGATATTAGCATTGTCTATACCAGCAGTTCACTTCTTGTTATGGACAATGCAAAAGTGGATATGTCTCGGCGTCAGACACCTTATTCACTTTATGGGTTATCCTTCCGCGAATATTTAGCGTTAGAGGACATATTCCACTGCGACGCGCTTTCTCTCGAACATGTTCTTTCCGGACATGTTAAAGAGGCCATGCAAATCACCGGTAAGATTAAAGTGGCCCCCTTATTTGAGGCTTATCTGGATCACGGATACTATCCATTTTACTTGGAGTCTTTGGAGGATTTCCCCACACGCCTTAGGGAGACTGTCTCTGTGGTAATCGATTCAGATCTGCCTGCGGTGGAAAAAGTAACGTTTGAAACGCTACAAAAGGTCAAAAAGCTGCTGATGATTATCAGCGAACATGTTCCGTTCGAACCGAACATGTCGGAGTTATGGAGACAACTTTCTACCGATAACGAATCTGGTCTTAAGATGCTGTATGCACTTGACAAAGCTCAGGTACTTGGGCTTCTTACATCCAAGGCAAAAAACTACAAGTCACTGACAAAACCGGAAAAGATCTTCCTTGGCAACCCCAATCTAATGCACGTACTCTGCCCGGTTGTTGATAAAGGCAATGAACGGGAAACCTTCTTTTTCAGCCAGTTGAAGGTGAATCATGATGTGACCTATCCCAAGAGCGGAGACTTTCTGATTGACGGTAAACACCTGTTCGAAGTTGGAGGAAGGGGTAAGACCTTTGACCAGATCGCCGATCTCCCTGATAGCTACCTTGCCATTGATGATACCGAAGTCGGACACGGTAACCGCATTCCTCTTTGGCTGTTCGGATTCTTGTATTAGTATTTTTTTTGAAAATAGTTCGCCAGTACTGGTCATAGGTTTTCCCTTTCCGTTGCTCTTCCTGCCGGATGCCCACAGCTTCCTTCACCAGTACGCGTGTACCAAGTCCTTTACCGACAGCTTTTACCGTAGCTGATGTCAGGCGGAAGGAATTGAAATAGTCCGGTTCCGTGTTCTGTCCCTCACACACAATCAGGAACGATTTCTTGACAGACCGGACGCCGACCTTTCTCCGGATATCCCGCTCTTTCCGGGGTGAATTACGCTTTGCCGCCATGCTACTGCTCCTCCTTCACAAACAGATTGGACATATTGCCAAGGATTGGCGTGGCGCCATACTTGCCAGCCAGGTATCCTTTCTCAAAAGAAACTCCGCTGCGGACTTTGTATTCGGCCAGGGAGAACAGTTTCGATGCCCCCAGGCGGTCTTTCTCCGTGAACCATACCTGGTCTCTCCGGAAGGCGCCGGCAGAAAGCAGATTGCTGTTGTGAGCGGTAAATATCAACTGTGCTCCTTTGGGGTTGGTATCCTTGGAATTGAACAGGGTAATAACCCGCTCCGTAAGCAGCGGATGCATCTTGGAGTCAAACTCATCGACAATCAAGCGCTTACCATGGTCCAACGCATCTATAATCGGGTAGGCCAACGAAAAGTACTTGATGGTACCTTCGGATTCATTGTCCAGGAAAGGGAAGTTCACAGATTGGGTGACACGGCCATCTGCATCGTATTGATTGTGCCGGCTTGTCACTCTGTCGCCGGATTTCTCGATATCCTCAATGCCCAGGTCAGCATACTGCGAAAAGGCAACAATCCTTTTACGCATGGTTTCGTCGTCAAAATGCCGAAGGGCATCCTTCCAGTTCAGGTCTTCTTCCGAGCAGGAGAGGACCGTCGTGTCCGTCAGCCAGCCGATAATCTCCACGGCGGTTGTGTCATTGAACTGGGCGGCTGCCGACAACAACAAGGCGTTGGGACGAACCATTTTCCGGTTCACTATATCCTGCAACAGCGGCATGCTAGGGTGAACCTTGAATGCATCTCCTTCGCGCAGGAAGAGTTCAACCTCTTTGGCGCGTTTGCGGCAAGCTTTCCGATACAGCCATTCGTCCAATACTTTCTCCCGTGTCACGTTGAAGCCGTAGCGGTACTGATTATCGCCGCAGATGAAAATGAGTTCAAAGCTTGTAGGCTCAGAAGCTGTTCGTACATCCAGCCGGAAATTGTCAATCCCGATTTCCTCGCCCGCCTGGACGTCCTTGAAGGAGTTTACGATAAAGCGTTTGAAAAAATCAAATGCCTTTATGACATTGGACTTGCCGGAGGCATTGGGGCCCAGAATAAGTGCACTTTTAAGAAGGGAGACTCCCGTGTCCAAAATGGGCACCAGTACATTATCCGTCAAAGAGGCATCTTCTCTCAGCGGGGTTGCCACCATGGACAATGTATTTTGTTCTTTGAACGAAAGGTAATTCTCGACTGAAAACTGGACAATCATAAAATAAACTCCTAAATTTGTTAAATTTTTACAAATCTAAGAGTTTTCTTCGGAAAATCCAAGAGATTCGATAACATTCAGCCCTTAAACACATGCCGGTCAAAGAACTCCGCATACCGGGCATTATGCAAATCGCTACCAACCCATATACAATTCGATTCCCCGTTGCACTATTTTTAGCATTGTAGCATTAGCATAATAGTCCATTTTGTGTCACGCTTTTTTTGACAAAACGGCAACAGCGCATGGCACGCGGCCTTCAATCATCTTGAAGGATGCGTCTGTGTAACCGGCTTCGGTGAAGAACTGCCGGTAACTGGAGAAAGTGAACTGCCGTTTGAAATCGGCTCCGGCTTTTCCTATGACAGTTGCGAATCCGCTGTCCTTGCCTTGCCCCTTCTCACGGTTCATATAGGTCGGAACGATGATGCGTCCTCCTTTCCGGCATACCCTGTCCAACTCGGAAAGTGCTTTCAGGGGTTCATCCAGAAGATGAATGACATTGGCCGCGATGACCGTGTCGAAAGCCCCGTCCGGATAATCAAGGTGGAGAATGTCGGCATACTCGAAGAAGGCGTTGGAATAATCCCTGCATTTACGCCTGGCCCTCTCCAGCATCTTTTCAGAGAAGTCCGTCGCTATGATATGCTTGCAGACAGGTGCGACATGCCGGGTAAGCATTCCGGTCCCACATGCGCATTCCAGCACCTCGTCATCAGGGGATACCAGTGAGGCGACTTCCTGGCAGAGGGCCCTGTGCACCCCCGCGTTGTAGTAATTGGCGAAAAGGTCATAGACCCCGGCAACCCGGTCCCAGAACATAATCGACACTTTTAGGCTTACTTGGAATGGAATGTGCCTGCTGCGTGCTGTTCCTGCCATACCTTTTCGGCCTCAGACCCGGGACGGGTATAGAGGTAGTCGCAGCAAGGGTCACCGGTGGCCAGTGTCTTGTCCCGATGCAGGCAGGCGCCGATGGCGTCCGCCACCGTGTAGTCGGTCCGGCACATGATGGGAAGGATATCCCGGTGGCCGGTTCGGGTGGCGAGGGCGCAGAGACCGCAGGTGGTGAAACGTATCTTCAAGGAATCCGGTGTCAGGCCCTTCTCGTAAAGGGTGGTCCAGTTGTACTCGGACCTGATGCGGTTTGCCTTGTCGATCTTCCGGATATAGGCATCCTGGTACTTGTCTGTGAAGAAAGGCGTGGAGGCATACTTGCGAGCCATGATGGGGATGGCATAGGTGGCATTGCACATCTTGCAGTAAAGATCATCGCTCATTCTCCCATAAAGCTCTTCCACCGCTTCATACAGCGAGAACCAGACGGCTCCGCCCACGAGGTTCATCTTCCAGCAGTTGCTTCGGTAGGAGCCGATGGAAGGAGTCTCCTTAAGCATTCTTGCAAACCGTCTGCGTGCATTCCTCCGGATGGCCTTTCCGTTCCAGTCCGCGTGCTCTTTCCTGAGCTCTTTGATGCAGGCCGATGCCATGACGGCGAACATCGCCCTGTCGATAAGTCCAATTCTCATAGCGCTGCAAATGTACGGTAAATGATTTGCAACTGGGTTGCAATGCCCTTGAACATCTCGCTGAAAAAGCGTAAATTCGCATTCGGAATTTGAATCAACGATAGAATCATGGCACTCGAACAGAACATTCAGGAAGACATCAAGGCCGCAATGAAGGCCAAGGACACGGTGGCGCTGGCCGCTACCCGCGCAATTAAGGGTGAAATCCTTCTTTTCAAGACCTCCGAGGGAGGCAGCAAGGAGGTAACGGACGGGGACATCCTCAAGATGATCCAGAAGCTCATCAAGCAGCGCAAGGAATCCGCTGAGCAGTACACCGCAGCGGGCCGTCAGGAACTGGCGGACAATGAGCTGGCAGAGGCTGCTGCCATGGAGAAGTATCTTCCCAAGCAGCTCTCTGCTGAGGAAGTGAAGGCCAAGGTCCGGGAGATTATCGCTCAGGTGGGCGCCACCTCCATCAAGGACATGGGCAAGGTGATGGGCGCCGCAAACAAGGCCCTCGCCGGGCAATCGGACGGCCGGACCATCTCTTCGGCCGTCAAGGAGTTGCTGTCGTAGGGGAGTAGACCGTGACAGGGCCTTTCATCCGTTGAGCTTCCGTTCGATTTTATTGAGCGTGTCAAAGAACCGCCAGGTGGCGACGGCGGGGCCCATCAGGGGAAGGCCGAAGACGTTCCAGCCGAACATGTGCCACCAGGAGGTGTAGGGCCCCTCGATACCCATCTCGATTGCCTTGGCTTTCAACTCCTCGGCTATCCGGGCCATCCAGACGAGGGTATAGACAAAGAGGGTGGGGATGCCGAGAAGATACGCCATCCAGTAGCGCTGTGTCCTTCGGCCAAGTATCTCATCCAGCTCATCCTGCAATCCGCCTAGTGGCATATACAACAGGAAAAAGAGTCCCGCTGTGAAGAAGTCTATAAACCCGAGCCAGAAGCCCGGCCTATTGGTATGCTTGAACCTCATGGTACGAAGATACACATTTTATACGAAAATCGGCAATCTCCTCCATCCGGGCCGCCCTGCGGTTGGCGAGCATAAAGTACGCCTCCGTGATCCGCAGCACAGAGAGTCAAGATGAGAAATGATGCCATCAACATGGAGGTCAACGAGGGTCTGCTGGCCTTCGGGGCTGAGGAGGAAGGCGCAGTCGTCGTGATTGTCCATAAAGAGGTTTTCGTGGATCAAGAGAAAAAGATAGTTGGGAATGATGCCTGGTGCAGAATGTTTCCCTGACGGTCCACTCAACGGAACTTTCACAGCGATTCCAACAAGAAGGAAGCAGACTGGCGGCCACCCGGTCACCAAACTTTTGTGCTCTCAGGCACCGCCGCCACACATAACCAGGCCTGGCGTTGCCCCTGGGGCGCAGTCTTTGAGGCCTCCGCGGGGCAAATTGAGCCGTTTTTGCCCCTGGGGTGCAGTTTTTGGGGCCTCCGCGGGGCAAATTGAGCGGTTTTTGCCCCTGGGTGCAGTCTTTGGGGCCTGCGCGGGGCAAATTGAGCGGTTTTTGCCCCTGGGGTGCATTCTTTGGGGCCTCCGCGGGGCAAATTGAGCCGTTTTTGCTACAATCTTTGCCTAAGAAAATGCAAAACAACCGGGTTTTTGGATTGAGCCGGAGGTAGAAGTGGGTCATTATTTGGGCACTATATACGAAAACCCCCCTCAGACTACTCTGAGAGGGTTTTTTGTGGAGCATAGGAGAATCGAACTCCTGACCTTTTGAATGCCATCCATTTAATCAGTCTCGATTCCGCCTCTATCTTAAGTTCTTAAAAATCAGCACGTTGCAAAACCGTCTTAAAAGCCTCAAATGATGTCTTTCCGGCGTTTTGTACAACATTTGTACAACAAAGGTAGTTTTTTGTTTTATAAAAAACAACTCAAATCGTGCTTACAGTGCATTATAATGCGTAAAATTCGATTCCCCGTTGCACTATTTTGGCCACAAATAAACAGGTATATCACATATAGACCCGCAACTGCTCGGCAAGAGCGAACACTGTTGTCGCCGACTCTGCTTTCGCCGGAGTAGTACCTTCATTGAAGCTGGCAAGGATCGTTTTCGCATGGGAAATAGCCGTGTCCATTTTCGGGAACAACAAATTGTACAGCGCCGATGCGACGCCCGCCTTCTTAGAGTAGGGCATTCCTGTCAGTTTAGTCAGCATCTCGGCGTACTTGCTCCTGTGAAGAGGCCCTTGGTACAAATGGAAGTGGAGAATAAACCAGAACTCAAAAGCTTGATTGGACCATGCCACCTGAAAACCTTCGGCTTTTGCCTCCTGTATGGCCAAATTGAAATCTTCATCTGGAAAATCATCTTTGTCAAAGACCACCCAGTACTGGTCATAGGTTTTCCCTTTCCGTTGCTCTTCCTGCCGGATGCCCACAGCTTCCTTCACCAGTACGCGTGTTCCAAGTCCTTTACCGACGGCTTTTACCGTAGCTGATGTCAGGCGGAAGGAATTGAAATAGTCCGGTTCCGTGTTCTGTCCCTCACACACAATCAGGAACGATTTCTTGACAGGCCGGACGCCGACCTTTCTCCGGATATCCCGCTCTTTCCGGGGTGAATTACGCTTTGCCGCCATGCTACTGCTCCTCCTTCACAAACAGATTGGACATATTGCCAAGGATTGGCGTGGCGCCATACTTGCCAGCCAGGTATCCTTTCTCAAAAGAAACTCCGCTGCGGACTTTGTATTCGGCCAGGGAGAACAGTTTCGATGCCCCCAGGCGGTCTTTCTCCGTGAACCATACCTGGTCTCTCCGGAAGGCGCCGGCAGAAAGCAGATTGCTGTTGTGAGCGGTAAATATCAACTGTGCTCCTTTGGGGTTGGTATCCTTGGAATTGAACAGGGTAATAACCCGCTCCGTAAGCAGCGGATGCATCTTGGAGTCAAACTCATCGACAATCAAGCGCTTACCATGGTCCAACGCATCTATAATCGGGTAGGCCAACGAAAAGTACTTGATGGTACCTTCGGATTCATTGTCCAGGAAAGGGAAGTTCACAGATTGGGTGACACGGCCATCTGCATCGTATTGATTGTGCCGGCTTGTCACTCTGTCGCCGGATTTCTCGATATCCTCAATGCCCAGGTCAGCATACTGCGAAAAGGCAACAATCCTTTTACGCATGGTTTCGTCGTCAAAATGCCGAAGGGCATCCTTCCAGTTCAGGTCTTCTTCCGAGCAGGAGAGGACCGTCGTGTCCGTCAGCCAGCCGATAATCTCCACGGCGGTTGTGTCATTGAACTGGGCGGCTGCCGACAACAACAAGGCGTTGGGACGAACCATTTTCCGGTTCACTATATCCTGCAACAGCGGCATGCTAGGGTGAACCTTGAATGCATCTCCTTCGCGCAGGAAGAGTTCAACCTCTTTGGCGCGTTTGCGGCAAGCTTTCCGATACAGCCATTCGTCCAATACTTTCTCCCGTGTCACGTTGAAGCCGTAGCGGTACTGATTATCGCCGCAGATGAAAATGAGTTCAAAGCTTGTAGGCTCAGAAGCTGTTCGTACATCCAGCCGGAAATTGTCAATCCCGATTTCCTCGCCCGCCTGGACGTCCTTGAAGGAGTTTACGATAAAGCGTTTGAAAAAATCAAATGCCTTTATGACATTGGACTTGCCGGAGGCATTGGGGCCCAGAATAAGTGCACTTTTAAGAAGGGAGACTCCCGTGTCCAAAATGGGCACCAGTACATTATCCGTCAAAGAGGCATCTTCTCTCAGCGGGGTTGCCACCATGGACAATGTATTTTGTTCTTTGAACGAAAGGTAATTCTCGACTGAAAACTGGACAATCATAAAATAAACTCCTAAATTTGTTAAATTTTTACAAATCTAAGAGTTTTCTTCGGAAAATCCAAGAGATTCGATAACATTCAGCCCTTAAACACATGCCGGTCAAAGAACTCCGCATACCGGGCATTATGCAAATCGCTACCAACCCATATACAATTCGATTCCCCGTTGCACTATTTTTAGCATTGTAGCATTAGCATAATAGTCCATTTTGTGTCACGCTTTTTTTGACAAAACGGCAACAGCGCATGGCACGCGGCCTTCAATCATCTTGAAGGATGCGTCTGTGTAACCGGCTTCGGTGAAGAACTGCCGGTAACTGGAGAAAGTGAACTGCCGTTTGAAATCGGCTCCGGCTTTTCCTATGACAGTTGCGAATCCGCTGTCCTTGCCTTGCCCCTTCTCACGGTTCATATAGGTCGGAACGATGATGCGTCCTCCTTTCCGGCATACCCTGTCCAACTCGGAAAGTGCTTTCAGGGGTTCATCCAGAAGATGAATGACATTGGCCGCGATGACCGTGTCGAAAGCCCCGTCCGGATAATCAAGGTGGAGAATGTCGGCATACTCGAAGAAGGCGTTGGAATAATCCCTGCATTTACGCCTGGCCCTCTCCAGCATCTTTTCAGAGAAGTCCGTCGCTATGATATGCTTGCAGACAGGTGCGACATGCCGGGTAAGCATTCCGGTCCCACATGCGCATTCCAGCACCTCGTCATCAGGGGATACCAGTGAGGCGACTTCCTGGCAGAGGGCCCTGTGCACCCCCGCGTTGTAGTAATTGGCGAAAAGGTCATAGACCCCGGCAACCCGGTCCCAGAACATAATCGACACTTTTAGGCTTACTTGGAATGGAATGTGCCTGCTGCGTGCTGTTCCTGCCATACCTTTTCGGCCTCAGACCCGGGACGGGTATAGAGGTAGTCGCAGCAAGGGTCACCGGTGGCCAGTGTCTTGTCCCGATGCAGGCAGGCGCCGATGGCGTCCGCCACCGTGTAGTCGGTCCGGCACATGATGGGAAGGATATCCCGGTGGCCGGTTCGGGTGGCGAGGGCGCAGAGACCGCAGGTGGTGAAACGTATCTTCAAGGAATCCGGTGTCAGGCCCTTCTCGTAAAGGGTGGTCCAGTTGTACTCGGACCTGATGCGGTTTGCCTTGTCGATCTTCCGGATATAGGCATCCTGGTACTTGTCTGTGAAGAAAGGCGTGGAGGCATACTTGCGAGCCATGATGGGGATGGCATAGGTGGCATTGCACATCTTGCAGTAAAGATCATCGCTCATTCTCCCATAAAGCTCTTCCACCGCTTCATACAGCGAGAACCAGACGGCTCCGCCCACGAGGTTCATCTTCCAGCAGTTGCTTCGGTAGGAGCCGATGGAAGGAGTCTCCTTAAGCATTCTTGCAAACCGTCTGCGTGCATTCCTCCGGATGGCCTTTCCGTTCCAGTCCGCGTGCTCTTTCCTGAGCTCTTTGATGCAGGCCGATGCCATGACGGCGAACATCGCCCTGTCGATAAGTCCAATTCTCATAGCGCTGCAAATGTACGGTAAATGATTTGCAACTGGGTTGCAATGCCCTTGAACATCTCGCTGAAAAAGCGTAAATTCGCATTCGGAATTTGAATCAACGATAGAATCATGGCACTCGAACAGAACATTCAGGAAGACATCAAGGCCGCAATGAAGGCCAAGGACACGGTGGCGCTGGCCGCTACCCGCGCAATTAAGGGTGAAATCCTTCTTTTCAAGACCTCCGAGGGAGGCAGCAAGGAGGTAACGGACGGGGACATCCTCAAGATGATCCAGAAGCTCATCAAGCAGCGCAAGGAATCCGCTGAGCAGTACACCGCAGCGGGCCGTCAGGAACTGGCGGACAATGAGCTGGCAGAGGCTGCTGCCATGGAGAAGTATCTTCCCAAGCAGCTCTCTGCTGAGGAAGTGAAGGCCAAGGTCCGGGAGATTATCGCTCAGGTGGGCGCCACCTCCATCAAGGACATGGGCAAGGTGATGGGCGCCGCAAACAAGGCCCTCGCCGGGCAATCGGACGGCCGGACCATCTCTTCGGCCGTCAAGGAGTTGCTGTCGTAGGGGAGTAGACCGTGACAGGGCCTTTCATCCGTTGAGCTTCCGTTCGATTTTATTGAGCGTGTCAAAGAACCGCCAGGTGGCGACGGCGGGGCCCATCAGGGGAAGGCCGAAGACGTTCCAGCCGAACATGTGCCACCAGGAGGTGTAGGGCCCCTCGATACCCATCTCGATTGCCTTGGCTTTCAACTCCTCGGCTATCCGGGCCATCCAGACGAGGGTATAGACAAAGAGGGTGGGGATGCCGAGAAGATACGCCATCCAGTAGCGCTGTGTCCTTCGGCCAAGTATCTCATCCAGCTCATCCTGCAATCCGCCTAGTGGCATATACAACAGGAAAAAGAGTCCCGCTGTAAAGAAGTCTATAAACCCGAGCCAGAAGCCCGGCCTATTGGTATGCTTGAACCTCATGGTACGAAGATACACATTTTATACGAAAATCGGCAATCTCTTCCATTCGGGCTGCCCTGCTCTCCATCTCATAGAAAATGAGTATATTTGTGAGCTAAAATCACTTATTCATGATACTCACAACCACTCCGTCCGTAGAAGGACACACCATCACAGAATACAAAGGCGTTGTTTTCGGGGAAGTCATCTCCGGCGTAAATTTCCTCCGCGATTTTGCCGCCAGCATCCGCAACATCGTAGGCGGGCGTTCCGGCTCCTACGAGGAGGAACTGATTACGGCCCGTGCACAGGCCATGAACGAAATGTCCGAGCGTGCCGCGCAGCTTGGCGCCGATGCCGTAGTGGGAATCGACATTGATTACGAAGTCCTTGGCGAGAACAATGGCATGCTCATGGTCACCGCCTCCGGAACCGCTGTAAAATTGGCAGAATAGCTATGCCCGTAGAATTCGGAAGGATGAGGCACGGCGAGATCCGCCAGGCAGCGGAGCTTGCCACACGTGCCTTTGACGATTACGAGTACTTCACCAACTGGTTCCCTGACAAGGAAGAGAGAAACCGGGTTCAGTTCGCCATTATCTGGCGAGAGTACAAGACCAATTTCGGCCAAGCAAAGTACCTTGTCGCCAGACAGGACGGAAAGCTCGTTGCCGTTGCGCAGCTCAACCCTCCAACCTATAGGAAGCCCTCCGATTTCCGCTACGTCCTTCACGGTTGGCTGAAGGTCTATAGAGAAGGAGACCGGAAGACAATTGACGACTGGCTGAAGATGGACTCAGATACCGGCATACCCTGCCATGAATACCAGAAGACCGGCCCCGGAATCTGGTATGCGAGCTCCCTCACGGTGGACCCGTCCGTACAAGGGATCGGCATCGGCACGAAGTTCATCGACTACTGGGAGCAGTATATCCGCGAGCGGGGCGGCCGTGAGCTCGTTTTCTTCACCAATTCTCAGAAGAACATCGCCTTCTACAAGAAACTCGGATACGAAGTCTTTGACTATCGCACCATTGAGCATGACGGAAAGACAATGGGAAGTTGGAGTGTAAAGAAGAAACTAACAGAAGAAATATGAGACAAATTTTATCCATGTTGGCCTTATGCCTTTTAGTTATCGGCTGCGCCCCAAAACAGGAGAAAAGTGATTCTCCAGTCAACCCACAAGAATATACAACCAGCAATATGGAAGGAATGAAAACTGTGCAGGAATTCCTGCAATCAACCCACGTCTATTTCCTGGCCACCGTGGATGGTGACCAGCCGCAGGTGCGCCCCTTCGGCACCGCCGAAATCATTGAGGGAAAGCTCTATATCCAGACCGGCCACATCAAGAATGTCGCCAAGCAGATTGCGGCGAACCCGAAGGTCGCCATCTGCGCCTTCAACGGGGAGCAATGGCTTCGTATCACCGCAACCCTCGTGGAAGACCCTCGTGTGGAAATCAAGAAGGCCATGCTGGATGCCAATCCGGGACTCCGGAACATGTACGACGAGAACGACGACAATACCGCCGTGTATTTTCTGACGGAAGCCAAGGCCTCCATCAATTCCTTCACGGCAGAGCCCATAGTGATTGAGTTCTAGGTGAACCTCGTTTCCGCACGCCTTTTGAGCCAGCAGCTGGCTTCTCCGCAGTTCAAAGAGCCTGCGGAAGTGGTCTCGTGGTTCGGGGCCATGCAGGCGCAGGACCCGCGTTCCATGCGTTGGGCCGTGGCGATGCGGATGAAAAGGCCGTCTTACCTGGCGGTTGAAAAAGCCTTCAATGAAGGAAAGCTTATCCGGGCTCATCTCCTGCGCTGCACCTGGCAGCTGGTCACGGCAGAAGACTATCACTGGATTCGGCAGGTCTGCTATCACAAAGGCCTATCTGTCATGAACGGCTGGACTACATCCATGGGGTTCAAGTTCTCCGAAAAGGAGAAAGCGTTTACGCTTTCCTACATCGAGGCCCTCCTTGAGGAAAGGGGAGTGTGCACCGATGAGGAAATCACCGCGGCCCTCCTTCAGGCAGGCATCCCCAAAGAGCATCTTGTCTACAGTCATCATCTGAGGATGGCCGAGTTGGAAGGACTTGTATGCAGCGGCCCTCCGGGTCCTAAAAGCACTTATGCTCTCGTACGGAAACGAGTGGGGAAATACACTCCCATTGACAGGGATGAAGCCCTCGGGAAGCTGGCCCGGAAATTCTTTCGCAGTCACGGCCCCGCAACGCTGGAGGACTTCGTCTGGTGGAGCGGTCTTAATGTGGGGGATTGCAAGCGGGGGATTGCCGTTTGCGGAAGCGCCATCGGGACCATCCGGCAGAAGGGGAGGGTGTTCTATCTTCATGAGGGGAGTCGCACGAGGGGCTGTCGGAGCGGCCATGTTCTTCTGCTGCCATCCTACGATGAATACCTCATCGGCTATAAGAGCCGCGATTTGGTTCTTCATCCCGACCATGCGCATCATGCCCACGACAAGAAAGGCATCTTCCGCCATGTGGTGGCACTGGATGGTGAGATTGTGGGCAACTGGCATCCTTCGGCCAGGGATGGCGGGATTTCCGTCTTCAAAGAAGGTACTTCCCTTCCTGAAGACAGCCTGAATAAATCACTTGAACAGTTTTATGCAGCAAGAAAACGATAACAAGACATTTGGGGAGCGGCTTCATTACTAAAGCTCTATGAAAGGTTATTTGAAAGCATCCGCTCCATTTTCTCAAGCGCGTCACGGAGCTGCTCGCCGAATCCGTCATGCTCCTTGAGATAGGCGTCATTTCCCTCAGACAGAGTGTCATTTCCGGATTTAGGTTGACTCAGAACGAGTCTCTCCCTAAAAGTTGACAGTCAAAACGCTCAGAACTGCATTTCTAGTACCAACGCGGCAAGCTTTTTGGGGGAAATCGGCCACAGAGGGCATTATAATTGTCAACAAGGCTATCCATTGAAGTTTGTCACTGCTTCGGCCTCCCGGCCGGGGCGCTTTCTTTGTCATGTCGTTGGATTTTAGTAAATTCGCACCGATAAATCGAGATTTGTTAAGTGAGCCATATGAAACGTTTATTATACTGCATTCTATTTCTTGTGATTCTTCCATCTTGCTCTGATAGACTGAAAAATGATCTAAACCCCTATGGAAGAGCGCTTGAAGAGTATCCAGAGAAGATCGTAATTCCAGCCGAAGGGGGCTCGTATGAAATGTTATTTGAAAGCAACTTTAGTATCGAAAATTATCTTCATGGTGCGCCTTATTATGAAATTGTCACTACTCCCATTGTGGATGAACGGTACTACAAAAAAGTTAGCATCCGCATAATCGCGGAGAGCAACTCGACAGGTGCAGAGAGAACGGATACGCTCTGGGTATCCTATCATCACCCTTCTTTCCTTTTGCCTATATATATGGAGACTACTATTGGACGATACTGTTTAATTCAGCCCTCTTTGCATTAAAAAATCAAATTTTGCGATAACTACTTGATTATCAGTACGGAGTTCTGGACCAAATAGGGATTGAACTACTTAAGAATCTTAACAAATCCCTCCGGCAAACACACGTTCTCAAGGCCGATAGCGCCGGCGAATAGGGGAGCGATCTCCTTCTCTTTGAAGCCTGCTATTCCACACCCGATGCGCGTCACATAGAAGAACAATTCAGGGTGCGCAGCAGCGAAAGAAACGAACTCATCCACGTACGGCTTTATGGTCTCAACGCCGCCCTGCATAGTGGGGATGGCGTAGCTTTGACCACGGTACCCAACACCGCATCCCAATACAGCACCAAACTTCTGGAAAGCCACCCATGCAGCGCCACCACCGTGCATGCCTTCCAGATTGCTGCCAAACACAAACACCTCGTCAGCCTTTAGCTCAATGATGCGCTCCGGAGTGAACTCCGGCCGCTCAATCCCATTATATACTCTCGGTTCTTTCATATACGCGAAGGTACGAAAAATACCGGAACAACCGCGGGGAATCTACGGTTAAGTGATAATGCGACTATGCCGCCGCCAGAAACTTCTGACGACGGCATTCGAAAACTAGCGGTGCCCAAAGTAGAACGCCCGATTGGCCCGGAACTCCTGCATTTCTTTCCTTCGCTCTTCAGCGAAAGGAGCATCCAGCCTTTTAAACTCATCCAGTAGGTCGTTCCACTTGGGATAACGCGCGAGCGACGGATCTTCGTCCAGCATATCCAGGCAGAAGGACTTCACGTAGTGGTAGCGCTTGGGAAGGGGCCCTACCAGGACATAGCCGTATTCGCTGTCAACCTTGAAGCGGTCGTCCAGGCACACGCGTGCTCCGTCCACAAAAGCCTTGAAAGCTTCCTGGCGCTTGCCGTGCAAAAGGAGGAATCGGCCATAAGCCTCATAGCTCCGGCTGAGGGCAATCACATCCTGTTCGGTGAGTCGGCCTCGCTCGGGATTCCACCACTCCTCATAGGAAGCCCGAAGGCGCTCAATCTGGTCGATGTAGGGCTGTGCGTATTCACGGAGCACATCCGGAAGCATCATAACCTGGCCCTTGTCGGTCCAGGCAACTAACTGATAAGCCATAGCATTGTAGTGTTTAGTGGTTCAACTTAGAGTATCAGCGCATTCACGTCCGAAACTCTTTCGATGGTGGCGATAT
>Ga0247608_10001402_pt1 | contig 33526 bp, 17 predicted proteins | sample 176DNAGHGlowgp2_FD_193490 | JGI IMG/M metagenome (GOLD analysis project Ga0247608, IMG submission 193490) | Sheep rumen microbial communities from Palmerston North, Manawatu-Wanganui, New Zealand - 1766 DNA GHGlow gp2 | ecosystem: Host-associated > Mammals > Digestive system > Stomach > Rumen ...
TTCAAGTGTAACGATAGAGTTCTTAGGCATCTTAACCTGCATCTGACCGTTCTTTATCTTGACATCCTTGAAAGGAGCCTCCTTGACCTTGTTTGGCTGCTCGAAGGTGTTGAGGTCGTCAATGTTCGGAGTAGCAAGTATGGTGCCCGTAGCCTTGGAAGCCTTGATGCCGTTGATGTTTACGGTTACGGTCTGTTCCTTGTCGGCGCTGACGTTTGTCAGTGAGATGTGGTAAACACCGTTCTTGTCCTTTGAAGCCGTAGCAGAAACGAGAGGAAGCTTAGCGTCGAAGTGACGGTTGGCACCCTTTATGTCCATCATGTCGCACTCTACGTCAACAGGGATGTAGGTGGCATCCTGGTGTACCTGATACTGCTTGAACACATAGTATGTAGGTGTGAGCACCATCTTGTCGTCTTTGGTGAGAATCATAGACTGCAGTACGTTGACGATCTGTGCGATGTTACACATCTTCAGACGACGTGTGTATTTATGGAAGATATCGAGTGAGGTACTAGCCACGATAGCGTCGCGCATTGAGTTCTGCTGGAAGAGATGGCCCTTGATGGTTCCAGGCTCCTCGTCCCACCATGTGCCCCATTCGTCAAGGAGCAGAGCCACGCGGTTCTTAGGATCCTTCTCGTCCATTATCTCGATGTGTTTCTTGAGCACGTCCTCAATCTCGCGACACTTGCCGATGGTCCAGTAATACTGGTCCTTGGTGAAGTCTGTGGCAGATCCCTTGCTGCCAGACCATCCCGGCACGGTATAGTAGTGCAGTGAGAGGCCAGCCATGTTGCCGCCGGCATTCTGCATCAGCACCTTGGTCCAGTTGTAGTCATAGTCAGAGGCACCAGAGGCAATCTTGAAGAGATGATGGCCGTCGTAGTTACGACAGTAGGTAGAGTATCTGCGGAAGAGGTCGGCGTAGTATTCCGGACGCATTGAGCCACCACAGCCCCATGACTCATTTCCTACACCAAGGTACTTCAGGTTCCATGACTTCTCGCGTCCGTTCTGTCGGCGCAGGTTAGCCATTGGCGAGTCGCCGTCAGAGGTGATGTATTCCACCCACTTGGCAAGTTCCTCTACGGTGCCGCTGCCTACGTTGCCGCTGAGGTAAGGCTCAGCACCGATGAGTTCGCAGAGGTTGAAGAACTCATGAGTACCGAAAGAGTTATCTTCGACGGTGCCACCCCAGTTGTTGTTTACCATCTTAGGGCGTTTCTCCTTAGGGCCAATGCCGTCCATCCAGTGGTATTCGTCGGCGAAGCAGCCGCCAGGCCAGCGCAATACAGGAACCTTCAGTTCCTTGAGAGCATTGAGAACATCAGTGCGGTAACCATTCTGGTTAGGTATGGTTGAGTTTTCGCCAACCCACAGTCCGCCATAGATGCAAGTACCGAGATGTTCAGCAAACTGTCCGTATATTTCTTTTGGGATCACTTCACCGGGTGTGTCACCATGTAATGTTACTGTCTGTGCCATTGTCGTTGCACTGAATCCTAACGTGCAACATAGAATGATTTGTTTAAGTTTCATAAAAAGCTAATGTTGTTTATATATATAAGTTAATTAGTATAATGTCCTTATTATTATTGTTTTATAAAGTTTAATTAAACTTCAATTTTTCAATCCTTCAATCCTTCAATTTTTCAATCCTTCTTCGTGTATGCTTTCAGCCATGAGACGGTATATCTGGCGTGTGCGCTCGTCATGTATCAACTCTATCTGTCTGTTCATGACACCGGTGTCATATCTAACCATAGGCCCTGTTTGGGCATCACGTGGAGACATCTCGGTGACCTTGCGTGCCGTCTCCAGTATCAAGGGCAGAAGGATGCTGAAGTCGATACCTTCCTCCTGCAGTACACGCTCACCAAGTCGGTAGCAGTGGTTGGCAAGATTGCTGGCAAGTACTGCTGCAAGGTGAATCTTCTTGCGTTTCTCGGTGTCAGCCTCAAGTACGTTGTTTGATATGCCTTCTGCTATCTCGCGTATCTTGTTGAGTGTCGAAGTGTCGGAAGCCTCGATGAAGCAAGGAATCTCCTTGAAATCCACATCCCGCGTCTTTGAAAACGACTGCATGGGGTACAAGACGCCATAATGTTTTGCACAGTCGGTAAAAACATCCATAGGCACACTGCCGGCGGTATGCATGAATATGGCTTGTGGTTTGTCAGCACATATAGCCTTTGCCACCTCACTTACGGCATCGTCTTTGATTGATATGATGTAGGCATCGGCATCGGTGCGTAAGTCAGAGAGGTTTGATGTGTGTTCACATCCCAGTTTGGCAGCCAGTTCACCGGCATGTGCCTCAGTCCTGCTGTAAACCTGTAGTATGCTATTACCTGCACTGCTGAGAGCCTGCGATAATTGAGTGGCAAGGTTGCCCGAACCTATGATTACAAATCTGTTGTTCATATAGTAGGTTCTATGAATTCGTTTTGTAGTGTTTAAGGGTTTGTGTCAAGGAGTGAGGTATTATCTATAGTGAGCCGTTCACTGTTTATCGCAGTGTGTAGCGTGGTACATCCCCTTGAACTGCAGATGCTCATCTATCGTCACCTTGTTCAGACAGAATGGTATAATGGATTTTGCCATACCACCTGTTGCTATCACATGCACATCTCCTGACAATGTCGGGCGTATGCGGTCAATGATACCATCTATCATGGCAGCATTACCATAGAGCACACCGCTCTGCATGCACTCCAAGGTGTTGCGTCCTATCATGTGAGAAGGCTGTTCTATATTCACCATAGGCAACTGTGATGCCTTCTTGCTCAGAGCTTTCAGAGATGTCTTGACACCAGGTATGATCATACCGCCGATGAACGTGTTATGTTCGTTTACCACTCCTACGGTGGTGGCTGTTCCCATGTCAATGACTATTGCCGGCACACCATGACAAATAGCAGCGCCTACGGCATCCGCAAGTCTGTCCTTGCCTAAGGCGGCAGGCAGTTCGATGTCGAGCTCAATGCGTTGCAGGGCGTCGTTGAGATTGAAGAAGTGTGGCGTTATGCCAGTTATGTCGGTAATAGCCTGAGCTATATAGTCGTTAATCTCCGGCACTACGGACGATATGGTTATGGTTTCTATATCCTGCGTATCTATACCATATTTCCTGATTCCAGCCTTCAGCTCATAGCGGAAGAAACTTACCGTTTCGTCCTTCAGAGTCTTGAAACGCCATACGTTGGTTATGTTACCATCCATGTCGGTCATGGCGATAGCTATGGTGGAGTTGCCTATGTCAATGAGTATATGCAAAACAGTTGATGTTTAATGGTTGAAAGTTAATCCTCATAGCTTATCTCGCGTCGCTTTGCATTTTGAGCGCAGTGAAGTCCAGTATCATCTTAGCTGTATCTTCCTTTGAGCACAGCGGAAGTTCCTTCACCTCCTTCTGTGTTATCAGTGTCACCTGATTGGTATCCACAGCGAAGCCAGTCTTGTTCTCGCTGATGGAGTTTGCACATATCAGGTCGGCATTCTTCTTTGTCAGCTTAGCCCTGGAGTTCTCTATAAGGTTTTCGGTCTCCATGGAGAAGCCGACGAGAATCTGTCCCTTTTGTTTATGCTCTCCAAGATACTTCAGAATATCCTCTGTCCTCTTCAGTGGGATAGTCAAGTCGCCGTCTTTCTTCTTTACCTTCTGGTCGGAGTAGTCAGAAGGGGTGTAGTCGGCTACGGCGCTGCACATTATTATGATATCTTGTTGGGCGCTGCGACTTGTCACCGCTTCATACATGTCGTGCGCACTCTTTACGTTTACGGTTTCAATGCCTGTAAACGGTTTTATGTTCACCGGACCAGTTACGAGTGTTACCTCAGCACCTCTCAGCAAAGCCATCTTGGCAATGGCATATCCCATCTTGCCAGAAGAATGGTTGGTGATATAGCGTACGGGGTCGATGGACTCTTGTGTAGGACCTGCAGTGACGAGTATGCGTTTTCCAGCCAGACTCCTGTCTTGCGGACAATGCAGCAGTATGTGCTCCAGCAATTCCTCAGGTTCAGGCATCTTACCATTGCCTGTATCGCCACATGCCAACCTTCCACATGCAGGTTGTACTATCTTGTAGCCGTATTTTGCAAGTTTTTGGAGATTGTCTTGTAAGATAGGGTTTTCCCACATGGCAGTGTTCATGGCAGGTGCTATTATCTTCACCGCTTTGGTGGCAAAGAGTGTCGTGGTAAGCATATCGTCGCATATACCAGCAGCGAGTTTGCCTATTACGTTTGCAGAGCACGGTGCAATAAGGAACAGGTCGGCTTTCTTTGCGAGTGACACATGCTTTACCTCAAAATTGAAATTGCGGTCAAATGTGTCAACGATGCATTTATTGCCGGTAAGGGTCTCAAACGTCATCGGTGTGATGAAGTTTGTTGCATTCTGTGTCATTATGACGTGTACGCTCGCATTCTGTTTTACGAGCATAGAGGCGAGATTCGCCGTCTTATAGGCTGCAATGCTACCTGTAACGCCAAGTACGATGGTCTTTCCTGTCAGCATCGTAACGAGTAAGTTATGAGTTATGAATTATGAGTTCTTGCCCTGGCAATCGTCACTGCGTGCCGAGCGATGAGTTATGAATTAAGAATTAAGAATTCTTGCTTTGGCAAGCGTCACTGCGTGCCGAGCGATGCATTGAATTATTATGAGTTATGGTCTATGAGTTCTCCATGCTTCTCATAGTGTGCCACCTTTGATATCCTGTTATCCTCATCAACGAATACTACGGTAGGCTTATGCTGCTTTGCCTCTTCGGGTGTCATGTCAGCGTATGCCATTATGATGACCTTGTCGCCGACGGTGACACACTTGGCGGCAGCACCGTTCAGGCATATCACGCCAGAGCCTTCTTCGCCAGCTATCACGTATGTCTCAAGTCGGTTGCCGTTGTTGACGTCGGCAATCTGTACTTTCTCATACTCCATTATGCCAGCTTCCTGCATCAGCTTCGAATCAATGGTTATGCTACCCACATAGTCGAGCTCTGCCTGTGTTACTACTGCACGGTGAATCTTTGATTTCAGTAATGTTATGTTCATTGTATTATATGAGTTCGCTAATAAGATGCAAAGTTAGCAATAATTCTTGTTATGGCAAAATTTCTTGCAGATTTTCTTACTTCCCGGTGTAGAAACAATGTATTTCTCTATCTTATGTCATGCAGCCATGATTCTGTTGCATTCTCGTTGTTGTATGTAATTGTGTATTGTCCATGTCTTACTTTTTCTTCCTTCCTTACTATCCTGTAGTTGCGTACAGTGGAGTAGGGCTCTACCTTTATGCGCTTTCCTTTATTATAATATACTATGCTGGCAGTCTGAAGGAAAGGAAAGCCTAAAAGAGACTCGCGTCCGGTTTCTGCCTTGATATCATGAAAGCTAAGGCCGGTAACAGTGAGTTTGTCGAGTCTTAATGCTGTGACATTACTGTTGCCGGTCCCATACATGCCCTCCATGCCTGATGCTTTCGTGCCCTGCACCTGATGCATGAACTTATCATGATGCTTGCCATTCATTATCTTTGTGAAATCAGCAGTGTCGATGTCGAAAAGATGGTCACAGCCAGAGTCAAGCACAATGTTCCTGACCTTGACACCCGGACTTACCTTTGCTTTTATCGTCATGCGATTATCAATTATTTTAGTGCGAAACTTCCGCCCATCGTCATTGTCAAATAGATGCTTGTCTTTGGTAAATATCACGCGTTTGTTGCGTACGTCAATCTTCATGTTCATCTTGTCGTTGCCTAAGACGTAGTTTATTCCGACTATCCCGTCGCCGCGCAGCATCATGATGCTGTCCACCGTGGTGATATATAAAGGTACAGGCTCGTCGCTGTCGTATTTGCTGATTCTGAGATGTCCCATGGTCCTCCCTGCTGCCTCGGTCCTGCCTGTGCTGCTTTCTATGGAATCTCCTCCTTCGGTGACGTTAAGAAGAGTGTCCTCGGCATTGCGGAACACTACGTGCGCACTGCATCCCGTGTCGAGTATGAAGCGCTTGAGTTCACCGTTCAGTTTCACTGGAATGGTGATATAGTTGCCTACGGTCTCTATCTCTATCGTGTCGGCATCAGCCTGTGCACGTGTCATCATGACGTTGAGGCTCAGCAGCAATGTCATGAGCAATAGTATGTATGATTTTCTGTTATCTGTTTTCATTATCATCCTGTATATACAGTTCTGGGTCAGGGCGGTCACCCTCTACAAACTCCGGTTCGCAGATGTCGCCTGGTAACACTTCGTCAAAGTCTGTCACCGAGTCGGCATCTATGTCTCCGTTGTTGAATGCCGTTATCTCCCTTTCCATTATATCCTCACTCTCGTCTTCCTCCAAGTCGCTTGGGCTATAATGAATATGTGTGGGACCAACCAAACTGTCTGTCTGTATTGGAAAAGCAGAAAATGTGTTGCTTTCTGTAGAGTTGTCTTTATGCTCAATAGTGGCGTCATCTTTGTCGTTCTCGTTATAGATAAAACAAAACATGCCAACGCACATATAGACAATCCACATGCCCCATAATATGTATTTTATCTTTTTCTTTTTATCTGCACTCATTATGTCCTGTGTTTGAATCCACCTTAAGAGTGAGTACGATACAGGAAGTTTGTAAACCTTCCTGTTTCATAATTAATGGCAAAGTTAATTATTTCTTCTGAAACGAACAAAGAAAAATATGAAAATTGTTCTGTTTTATTTGGTGGTTTGAGATTTTGTTTGTAAATTTGTTGTTAGAGTTTTACAAAATACCGATGATGGCTTGACAAATATATGAAGAAAACAAGAAATAAGCAAAGAATAATCATGCAATTAAATATGACGCAAATGTGGAGATTGGTTTTTATTCATTTTTTTATCGCAATGTGTTTCAACTTAGTATCACACGCACAATCATTGAAACAAAAAGACGATATACAGATACAGTATCATACAGTCAATATTGACACCAAGTCTGTAACGCATCCTTTTACATCTCTCTATATAAATGATGTTGTGAAATATCATGGATTATATTTCTGCCTTTTTCGGGAAAAACCACTTGATGAACATTTTTCTAATCAATTTAGTCATATTCTTGTCATCCATCCTGAAGACTTCTCTTTCAGTGAGGTTGACATACCTGATAGTGTCGTGTTTAGCAATTATTCCCAAATGTTTGTTCGTAATGACTCCATCCTCATAAAGGGATATTATAGAGATGAAAAAGACTATTACATCACAAATAGTATCTCCAGTGAAAAGGAGGAAGCCTGTTGGGTTCTAAAAGAAACGTCACCAGTATCGTCTGTCGTGTTTAAAGACGAAGATTACAAGATAGTGTTTACAGACATGGGGGAGTGGGGGCATTATATGAGTTTCATAGATTTATCCGATGATGTGGAACACCTATATAGAATAGGCGGCGGACGAATTTTCAGGCAGCCTGATGGGTTCTATTTCTGTAACAATAAGTGGATAGGTAAAATTGCGAATCCTAAAGATGGGGTTATACATGAACGTGGTAGTGGCTATTATGATGCTTATGCTTCTCTTCCAGAAACACTTTTCCGCTTTGAAGGATTTGGCAAATATTTTACAAGTCACGACGAAGATACATTGTTAAATGCTTATTTTATGCATGACAATGTAATCCATATGATAGAAACAGACCAAAAAGGATCATACCTGTCAAAATTCGCTGAAGGGAAAATCGTTCGCTTAAACAATCTAAATCAGAGATATGAACACATAGGCTGTTCTAATTTGGGAGCCATTTCCGGAGGTAATGGAGGCTTGTTCTATTGCCTGCCATCCCTAAACTGTCACGATACGTTTGGCTTAATTGATATTGACAGCAATCTTATCAAAATAATAAACGTTGTTACCAATCAGGCACCCTCAATAACTTTTTCAGGAAAAGATGGATTGAAAGAGACATTGGCTTTTGTAATAGACGGATTCTCTTCCAAAACCATTGGTGATGTTGATACCTTGGAAAGTAAACTTGGCAGTTATAGAAATACAATAAACAGTTATTTGAAATATGAATCACAATACGAATCAGAGAGCAGGACTTTCTATCGTTTTGTTGACAGTGACATATTTGTAAGTGCAGAATATGGTTATGACGCTAATACGGGTTTGCTTAACTCCTTGTTTTTGGAATGGCGTCCGTGTAGTGAACTAAGTGTATCAAAATATAATAATGGAGAGGAAAAATCTTGTTCTGAGAGTCAGATCAGGCAGGAAATGATAGCGACAATCAATGAAATATTGCAATGTAAGCCAAAGAAAAAGAAAGGTGGCTACGTATGGGCAACAAACGATGTTATAATTGCTTTATGGAGTTCAGGTGCCAGATTGTTAATTTTGAAAGACGATATGAGAATGAAGTAAAGTCCTTCCTTTTCAGAATTTAATATAGGTGGGTTCTAATAATTCCCACAGTCAGATTTTTGAATTTGTTTCGAGGGCAAAATGTTAGCTGATAAGGGTTGCGCTCCCCCGCGAAACGGGGGAGAAGCGAAGCGGAGGGGGTGTAAGACCATTGACCATAGCGGGCTATGTGACCGCAGAAGTTAACAGTTTGCACCGAAAGAAAACAAAAAGATGACTCAATGATATTCACATAATTGATTAATTTAACTCGTGGGAATTTTTAGAACCCACCTTAAACCTTTAAGGTGGAAATTTATAGCCTCCACCAAAACTCATGACTATTTAACTGCTTCTGAAACTTGAATGAAAAAATACACCTCACCTTACCGGTGGCTTTCGCCCCGGTATGGTGAGGTGTTTTCATTTCTGTTTCTTTCCGTCAATCACTTTTCCCCACTCAGGAACATGTTCACTACCTGGTTGGCGTCCGCCATGGTTACCTCTCCGTCACCATTCACGTCGGCTGCCTCCTCGTCAAAGTCTCCTTCCACGAAACCGTCAGTACCCTTTGCAAGGAAATGGTTCACTATAGCGTTGGCATCTGCCATAGTTACCGTGTCATCGCCGTTACTGTCGCCTTCCACGCGGAATTTCTCTATGAAGAAGAAGTTCTTCCACTGGTCCGCCGCCTGATAGTCGTCTATGCTTTCTGTCGGAACGTACAACGTACACTCCCACTTGTTGATGTCGTCAAGTGCCTGTGCTCCGCATGTGGGAGGTACGGCAGCCCTGGTCCTGAACTCCGTCATCGACGTACAGTCAGAGAAAGCCTCCTTGCCTATGCTCTCCAGTTGTCTGCCGCAGGTGAAATGCTCCAGACTGCTGCAACCGCTGAAGGCGTATGCGCCTATTGACTTCACTCCGTCGCCCATGCTCACGTCAGTCAGGTTTGTGCAACCATAAAACTCATAGTCAGAAATCCCCGTCTCCTTGTCCGTAAACTTCACTGAGCGCAGCGTATTTTTTTTGTAGAACGGAGAATACCCTGCGCTACTTGTCGTCGTATAGCTGAGTTTCCTTCCTATATACATCTCGTCAAGCGGACAGTCAGAGAATACCTTATTGTTTTCTAAGACTACAGGAGTGTTATCCTTGCTGTTCTCAAACCTTACTGACGTAAGGCCGCTGCAGCCAAAGAACGCATTAGCCCCAATGCTGGTCACGCTGTTTGGGATGGTTACCGAGGTCAGGCCGCTGCAGCCAGAGAATGCGGAATAGCCGATGCTGGTCACATCGTCTGGAATGACAAGTTTCGTTATCTCCGTATTCTCATCGCTATACAGATGATGTGCATAGTACAGCGGATTGGCAGATGGATTACCAAATTTAATGCTGCACCAATTCTTTATATCTGGAACAATATTTTTTTTCAGGCCGCTGCAGCCAGAGAACGCATCATAGCCTATGCTGGTTACACTGTTGGGGATGGTCACTGAGGTCAGTCCGCTACAGTATTCAAACGCATAATTACCGATGCTGGACACACCATCTGGAATGAAAAGTTTCATTATCTCCGTATTCTCATCCCTATAAAGATGGTGTGCATAATAGAGCGGATTGGCAGTTGAATTACTAAATTTAATGCTGCACCAATTCTTTATATTGATATTCGGGACAATAGCTTTTTCCAGTCCGCTGCAACCATAAAACGCAGAAGAGCCGATGCTGGTCACGCTGTCAGGAATGTTAATGGATTTTAGATTGCTCATTTCATAACACATATATGCTGGAATTGCAACTACATCTTCTCCTATAATAAAGTCTATTATGTTTGTCTTGCTATTGTAAAAAGGACTGTGAGGATTCGACGAAGAACAAGAATAACTACAATTCTTTGCATTCCACGTTACAGATGTTATGTTCTTACAATCAGAAAAAGCAGATTCTATCATCCTTTCAACTCCACCACCTATGGTTATTGATGTGATGTTACTGCAACCAGAAAAGTTCTTTGAAAGAATACCACCGTTATAGGAATAATCCAGTTCTTTTATAAATGTGTTACCAGAACATATAGAATCCCCTACATTCTTTACTGTCATTGTTATGTTCTTGTATGTAACCGTATTGCTTATCTTTGTATTTTCGGCAGACTCATTATAAACGCAGTCTATCGCATCACAAGTGCGCTCCGACGGGCTTACCGGTACATACTTTATACCATCTACTTCAAACATACTGCTAAGGAATGGGTATATCTTTTGTCCACTCAGACCACTATAAGAGTTATTAGGCACATAGTTTACAGTTCCTTTTGCATTTGTATATCCACTCGGTGGAGTATTCGCCAACCAGATTACTTTTACAGGTTTGGCACCATAGGTAGAAGATTTATAACTAAAAGCATCAGATGCTATAGTCTGTATGCCTGTACCTATCGTCAGAGACTTTATTCTAGTATTATAGAACGCTTCAGAGCCGATGCTGGTCACGCTGTTGGGGATGGTCACCGAGGTCAGGCTACTGCAGGCACCGAACGCCCATTCGCCGATACTGGTCACTCTGTTGGGGATGGTCACAGAGGTCAGTCTCCAGCAGCCATTGAACGCAGAAGAGCCGATGCTGGTCACGCTGTTGGGGATGGTCACCGAGGTCAGGCCGCTGCAGCCAGAGAACGCAGAAGAGGCGATGCAGGTCACGCTGTTGGGGATGGTCACAGAGGTCAGGCCGCTGCAGCCAGAGAATACATAATTGGGGATGCTGGTCACATCGTCAGGAATAACAAGTTTCGTTATCTCCGTATTTTCATCACTATACAGATGATGTGCATAGTATAGTGGATTGGCATAATAATAACTAAACTTAATACTGCACCAATTCTTTATATCGATATTTGGAACAATCACTTTTTGCAGGCCGCTGCAGCCATAGAACGCATCAGAGCCGATGCTGGTCACGCTGTTGGGGATAGTTATGGATTTCAAGTTGCTCATTCCATAACACATATATGCAGGAATACTTGTCACTTCATCTCCCATAATAAACTCCGTTATCTGAGTCCTTATATCGTAAAATGGACTAGATGAATAACTGGAGAACGCAGGATAATTCTTCGCATTCCATGTTATTGAGGTCAACCCGCTGCAGCCATAGAACGCATTAGCTCCGATGCTGGTCACACTGTTGGGGATGGTTACCGAGGTCAGCCCGCTGCAGCCAGAGAACGCAGAAGAGCTGATGTTAGTCACGCTGTTACCAATGGTCACTGTTTTTAATTTGTTCATTCCATAACACAGATATTTAGGAATACTTGTCACGTCATCACCTATTATAAACTCTGTTATTTGAGTCCTTATACCATAGAATGGATTATCTTCAGGACTGTTGAACGCAGGATGGGACTTCGCATTCCATGTTATTGTGGTCAGGACGCTGCAGCCAGAGAACGCAGAAGAGCCGATGCTTGTCACGCTGTTGGGGATGGTCACCGATCTCAGCCAGCTGCAGCCAAGGAACGCAGCTTCACCGATGCTGGTCACGCTGTTGGGGATGGTCACAGAGGTCAGTCTGCTGCAGTTCCAGAACGTATCGTATCCTATGCTGGTCACTCTGTTTGGGATGGTCACCGAAGTCAGGCTGCTGCAGTCATAGAACGCAGAGGAGCCAATGCTGGTCACGCTGTTGGGAATGGTCAACGATCTCAGGTCCCAGCAGCCATAGAACGCATATTCGCCTATGCTTGTCACGCTGCTGGGAATGGTCACAGAGGTCAGTCTGCTGCAGCCATAGAACGCATCTTCACCGATGCTAGTTACGCTGTAAGTCTTACCACCGTATGTGACGGTTTTAGGAATGACCACATCTCCTGTGTACTCATTGGAATAACTGCTAGAGTATGTTCCTCGGTATGTAACAGAAACAGAACTTCCATCACTATTAAATTTGTAATAGATAGTCTTGCCATCACTGTTCAGTACTTTGTTCACTACTTCTATGTCATGGGCGAGGGTGATAGTGGCGCTCATGAATAGAAGGAGAGAGAGGAGGGAACGAATGTAATGTTTATTACTTTTCATCTTGATTTGCATAATCTGTAGTTTTTTTGTCTATTACATTATTTTGAAAATATCTCCAGAATTCCCTGTTGTATTCTCCTTTTAGATGATTCCAGGCATTTCTGCTAATCTCGTTGTTGCATGTTATTTGCATCATACCATGCATCAGTTAAATCTATGTAAAGTGTGGTTAATTAAAAAACTATAGATAATTAATTTTTGCATCAATATTTAATCCATTTATTATTCTTTGAATACTATTAGCTTTGTCAGGACTTCCTGTTTTAACACATACATATTTTCCATTAAGTGGTTTCCAACTATCTGCATCTTCTTCGTTGTCGGATATCAAATTTTTTCCGTTTTTGGTTTTTATACCTAGGCTAATGACGTTGTCCACACCTACATAATCTATGAAAGAAAGAAGAACTTCATCAGCAGCCATTTCCTTTGTTGATAAGGGCTTTCTTCCGTCATTAAAACTAATCTCAAAATTCTCCGACTTCATTTTTTTTCTTTTTTTCTCAAAATATAATTGCGGAATAAAATACTTATCAAGTCTTGTAACCATTCTGACATTTTTAACATCAAAATTATCAGAAAACTTCTTCTGAATTAATTCCCATAATTTAAGAATCTCTTTTTGGGTTTTATTTTCTTCCATAATTTCTAAATATTTTGCACCTTCGGCTCTTACAGTGTGGTTTAAGATTAGATTATTAAAGAGCATATAAAAAGAAAAGCGGAGCCTACAATCCTACTTATCTACTGAGTAGGGTTGGACTCCCTGTTATATGGATAAGTGGTGTATGCTCCACTTGGGTGTATTTCGTTAAGGTACGAATATACAACACCAAGAAGAGCGTCTTTCCCTTTTTCACATATAACTTTCGTAAGTGTCCAATTTACGCAGTAGGAATAAGCGAAATGCGCTTTCTTCGATATGTCTTGAAAACACAGCCCAACCCATGGACTAACTGTTTTCAATGGCAAAGTTATGAAAAAGTTTTTATTCTTCCAAATATTTTACGAAAAAAATATGTGTGTACTAAGACTATGCTATTTGTGTCCGCACACAACATTGAGATAACACTGTGAATGCTGAAAAAGTGGAAAATTGTAATTTTCCACAAAAAAAACATTAATGAATAATTATATGGGCATTATACGAGGATTATGGCTACGCTACGCTCAGAGTGAAGAGTGAAGAGTGAAAAGTGAAAAATTTACAAGTTTTGACACTTTGATATGTTTTGCCATGTTTTGGTTTACAAAGTGTCAAAATGAAAAGTGCCGTCGGAAAACTCGAAATAGAGTTTCTGACGGCACTTTTTTATGCGTATTTTGTAGTGTAAATGGCTGTTGAAATGTAATCAGGCTCCAATTACATCGTGATTAGGTTGCTTTTACCATGTAATTAGCACTTGATTACAGTGTGATTTGGGCCTGATTGCACCGTAATTTGGGTGCTTTTACAAAGCGAAAAAATGGCCTTAAAAATTTAAGCATTAATCATCAGCGGTTTGCGAAATTCTCTATTTTCGGCTGTATGAAACCAGACGGAAAATATTTTCAAATATTGCAAGGAAATGAGGGTTGCAGAAATCAAAGTGTAAGGAAAACGGGCCTTATTATTACAAAGTGAAAAGTGAAGAGTGAATAATACAAATTACGGTTCGCATGTTATCTACATCATCAACGATTATTTTTTGAACACAAATGGCATGAATAGCACGAATGTTTACTTCATCATGCTGTGATTCGATAGATTAGGTAGATTCGTTTTCGAGTTCTTTTCTTGACCACGGATTGCGCTGATTTAACGGATTAGCTGCGCAAAACATATTAAAAAACAAAGCCCCCTCCTGCCTCCCCCGTGGGGGGAGGTATAAAATTACAATTTGACTGAATTGCAAACGAACACCAAACAAACTGCCCTCGCTTGCCTGAAGTGATTAAGAAAACGTAATCTTCTTACCCTCCCCCACGGGGAGGGAAGGGAGGGGCTATGAACAATTATATGGAATTACAATATAAAAGTTGCCCCTCGTTGTCTATGTTGTCGTCAATAAAAACAAGGAAACTTCCTCACAACCTCATTCAATGCCGAAATCCTGCTGTTGTTTCTCCACTTCTTCCAGTTCCTTGCGGCGCTGTTCATCAGACATGCTGCTTTGTGGTGCATCGGTACGACCTGACGACTGTTTGCTTACGCGCAGGGTGGACGACTGATAAATACCTTTACAGAGGGGCATGTCATAAGGGATGCTCTCAATATCGAGGGTGTCGGCAGCAGGAGCGTGGACGCCTTCGTAGGTTGGACGCGCAATGATGCGTATTTTGCCTGGACGATGGGTGCTACGCACCAGGCAGGGAGCACTGCCCCACTCCACCAGACGCGGATTGGCACCAATGGAAGCATCACCGATGATACTGCCCTCACCCTCTACGGAGAAGGTGACGTACTCACGAGCCAGCCGACGCACATTGCCGTTGTCGTCGGTAATCTCTGCGACCACCACAAGGAAGTCGGAGCCATCAGCCACCAACTGTTTTCCCATCTCATCGGCATACAGACGTATCTTGGTACTCCTGCGCGACGGCATCTTGGTCTCTTGACAGACCACCTTACCATCTTTTATTCCCTCTGCCACCAGTTTCACATTTTGCCACTTGCGGTTGGTATAACTTTGCTCACGCGCCTTCCAGAAGTTCCACAGTCCCTTGAACACTACAGGTGTATTGGGCGTGCCTTCGGGCTGATGGACTACAGGGAGCGTTACCGTTTTCCACCCATCAAGGGCGGTCAGGCGGACACTGTCGCAATTACTGAAGACAACTACGTCGCTGTCGGAAAACTGCGTCATCTCGTGTGCAATGTAAACCATCGGCTCCTTCTGACTCTGTGAGCGGAACATCTCAAAGGAATATTTCTTCTGACGGAAAGCATCATAGATGCCACCCAGATATGCATCGGGATGATAGCCGCGCTGGTGGTCGAAGGGATGCCACTGGCACCCTCCTATAAACTGCCGCTGCCCGCGATACATCATGCCATAGGTGTCGGCCAGGGAAAGTGCCGACGTCACCTGTGCCTGTTCACCCCAGCCACGGGCGGCACGGTTGATGGCATTGTGTGCATACCAGTCGTCTACATACTCTCCCCACTCACGTGTAAAGATACACTTGTCAGTATCGAGGGTGCCCTTGCCGATATTGTCAGCCCAGTCATACAACACGTCGTAATGTTCCTTCACTCCAGCCGAATTCAAATCTGCCGCCGCCACGGGGCGTCCTTCGTAGGGATATTCCTCACGGGTAATCTGCCATGCCTTCAGAGCGAAGTCCTCAGGATAGCGTGTCTCGTTGAGGATTGGTTCCCACATCAGCACACACGGATGGTTGCGGTCGCGACGGATGATGTCGCGCGTGTTCTGGTGTACCATCTCTCCCCACTGCGGGTCTTTGTTCCAATACTGCCAGCCGGGTGTTGGTACGATGATAAATAGTCCCAATTCATCACAGGCATCCATGAAGGAAGGGTCCTGTGGATAGTGTGCGGCACGGATAATGGTCATGCCAGCATCCTTCAGCCGTTTCGCATCACGCCACTGCTGGGAGTTAGGCAGCGCATTACCCACATAGGCAAAGTCCTGATGACGGTTGCCGCCAATCAGCTGATGATAAGGCTTGCCGTTGAGCCAGAAGCCGTCCCTGCCACGGAACTCGGCCTTACGGATGCCAGCACGGAGCATACCACCGTCAACACACGTCTTGCCTTGCATCACCATGATTTCCACCTGATACAAGTAAGGGTCTTCGGGACTCCACAGGTGTGGGGAGTTAAGTGAAAAGTGAAAAGTGAAAAGTGAAGTCTTCGTTTTTGTCTTCGTTATCGTCTTCGTCTTTACTACCCTGCCTTCAGCATCCTTGATGCGTGCTATAACACTCACGGTGCCATTACCTTCCACTTCAACGTCGGCTGAGATACCAGCAGACTTTTCAGAAATATCGTTATAGTGTAGAAAGACGCCGCCGCCAGCCACCTGCCCACGTTCTATCGCATCAGTAATATGTATGGGTGATTTACCAATGAGCCACACATCCCGATACATACCGCCATGATAAGCAAAGTCGAGCTGTGTCTGCTTTTTTCCCGGAGGATAGCTTTTATCATCGCTGTTGTCTGCCTTAACGGCAACAAGGCACTTGTCACCAGCCTTCACGCCCTCTTTTGACAGGTCGATGGTGACAGGGAGATAACCACCGAGGTGCTGCTTGACTAATCGTCCGTTGACATATACCTCTTGCTTACCCATGATGGCCTCGAAATGTATGGTTATCTCCTTGCCTTGCAGGTCACTGGGAACAATAAATTGTTTACGGTACCAGCAGATGCCCTGGTAGTTGCGGCATCCGCTAACCTCTGATGGCTCTAACCGTGCCGTATGAGGAGTACTGACGACATCCCATGCGGAGTCGTCATAATCAACGGCTTCAGCTCCCTTGGCATCACCCAGCAGGAAGTGCCAGCCATCGTTGAAGTTGTAGATGACGCGCCCGCTTCCTTCCAACGGGAATAATCCTGCAACCGATTGGGCAGAAGAAGGGATGATGGAGATACAGAAAATGAAGAGTGTCGTCAGTATTTTATTCATTGAGGTCCCTTTCCTTTGCTTTGTAACCATCAGGCGACAACTCCGTCTGGTCTGTCTTCAAATAGTCTTTCGTGCTGTCAACAGCAATGAGGACACCGTCTTCCACCCTTGCTCTTTGGGGGTGATAGCTGAAGGTGCACACCTTGTTGTCATACTCGCCAATATATTCTAACTTACCTGTGGATGCTGTCATCCACCACACATTCTTCTTGGCACCGCTTATCTTCGTGAGGTCGAGCTTCATGCTATTGTTGTTATAGTTGTAAACCAACAAATAGTCGTTGCCTCGGGTGGCGATAAGCCTATTGTATTTCTCGCCATTCTCCAATATAATGCTTTGGTCTGGCACACGCTCGAAATAAGGGAATGACAACATGAGTCGCTTCAGGTATTGCATCTGGTTATATCCAGGGTCTTTGAGTCCCTGATACCACGCCTTCACATCACCTGCATCTCCATAGCTGGTGGGATATCCAGGCTTCAGCATCTGCATGATGGCGTTATGTCCGTAGGTATGTCCGCAACTGCCTGCAAACACGCTCCAGTAGGCATATCGGCGCACATCATAATCCTGCCAGCGTGGTTCGTTGGCATCATGCAGTCCCATAGGGATATCTTCGTAGGAAGGTTCTGCATCCAATACTGGCTTTATGGGATTATACTTCCACGTAGAGTCAACATACATCCAGTTATCCTCCTCCGTATTGTCTGGAATGGGATAGTCTGCATTACCCATCCGTTGTCCGTACTTACGGTGTCCGCTCTGGAAGGTATGGAAATCCATCCATGAAGCCTTTGACCACCACTTTGCAGAGGTATAACGTCCACGGGGATGATAGGTCATCAGATGGTTCTTGTCTATCGACTTGATGGTGGTAGCCAGTGTTTCCCATACCTCAGATTTGATATCGCCCTGAATGTCCCCCCCCATAAACCAGATGATGTTTGGCTTGTTCTTATAGCGGTTGGCGAGGAAAGTACCATATTTCTTAGCGTCCTCCACGCTCAGTTTTCCTTCCTTGACAAGACCGCCCCAGATGCAAACCATACCGATGTAGATGCCATTCTGTTCTGCAAGGTCGATGATATAGTCCAGATGGTCCCAATAGCCATAGACACCCTTCTGATTTATATTCTTGAAGTTCCAGCCGTCAATATTCGACATCTGGCCATAGATATTGTAAGCAGGAACGCCATCGATGGTCTGTACCTGCACTACGTTATACCCTGCCTTCGCACAGCTTTGCAGATACCATTCTGCCTCTGCCCTGTCCAGGCGCTCTGGCAATAGCCAACCTGTTTCGCCCAACCAAAAGAAAGGTTGTCCGTTTTCAAATTGCAGATAACGCTGGTTATCTGACACCTTCAACTTACCGTTTTCCCATGGTTTACCTGCCTGTGCTGACAGTGTCAGCACAATGAGGCTTAATATCATCAATAGTTTCTTCATATTTTAATATACTGTATATTCCTGATTAGCGACTGTCTTTAACTCATATATATTTGCATTCTTTGTCTTCTTAAGGCCCTTACCCTTCAAAGGGGTGTTAGAGCGTAGCTTGCAGATGCCTCCATGTTTCGAACGAATGACGGCCTTGACGAGTTTGCCGCCTTTCCAGTCAATATCTATCTCATAACCGCCACGGGCCACAAGTCCCTTCACGCTACCGTCCTTCCATACTGTAGGGAGGGCAGGCAAGAGATAGATAAAACCATCGTGACTCTGCATCAACATCTCGGCAATACCTGCCGTACAGCCGAAGTTACCGTCAATCTGGAATGGTGGGTGGGCGTCAAACATGTTAGGATAGGTACCGCCATGCTGTTTCTTCCCACCATAGATGATAAACATGTCGTCAGTCAGCGTCAGCTGGTCCTTGATGAGTTTGTAAGCATGCTCTCCGTCGAGAAAACGAGCCCATGAGCATACCTTCCAGCCCATCGACCAGCCTGTAGAAACGTCGCCACGGGCATCGAGCGACTTTTTTGCAGCCTTGAAGAGGTCGGGGGTGCGGAATGGTGAAATCTGGTTGGAAGGGTACACCCCATATAGATGTGAGAAATGTCGATGGTCGTCTTCTGGGTCATCTACGTCGTCAAGCCACTCCTGCAACTGTCCCCAACTGCCAATCTGCATGGGTGGTATCTGCTTCAGTTGGTCACTGATAGTTGAGAGCAAAGGGTTGTTATTACCAAGAACCTTGGCTGCAGCCAACACTTCGCTGTAAAGATCTGTGATAATCTGGTTATCCATTGTCACGCCAGCATCCATGGGTGTGGGACGACCTTTGCCACCGTGTTCAGGTGACTCTCCCGGGCAAACCACGAGATAGCCCATAGTTGGATGTTTTACGAGTGTCTGCGTGAAGAAGCGTGCAGCATCGAGCATGATGGGGAAATACTGACGAAGGAATGTCTTATCCTGCGTATAGAGATAATGTTCCCATAGATGACGACAGAGCCAAGCTGCTCCCATCGGCCACAACCCCGTCTGGGCATGATCAACAGGTCCCGTAATACGCCACTGGTCAGTATTATGATGCAATACCCACCCTTCTACTCCATACATATCGCGAGCAGTCTGTTTTCCCTGTTCGTAGATTTCACGAATCAACTTAAACAATGGCTCATTCATCTCCGTCAGGTTCGTTACCTCCGAAGGCCAGTAGTTCATCTCCAGGTTGATGTTCGTCGTATATTTCGAATCCCAGGAGGGAAACATCTTGTCATTCCATATACCCTGCAGGTTGGCAGGATTCATGTTGTCTGGTTGTGAACTGCTGATAAGCAAATATCGCCCGAACTGAAAATAGGTTGCCACCAGATAGTTATCAGTGCGTGTGCCAAACATTTCTATGCGCTTGCTGGTAGAGACACCCTTATACTTGTCCTCGCCAAGTTCGAGTTTCACACGGTCATAATACTTATGATACGTCTCCTCATGTTTCTCTTTCAGCGCATCATATCCCAACGCCATTGCATTGTGCAGTCGTTCCTTCGACTGAGCCACCTCGTCGCCTGTGATATCCTTATAGTTCTTCACATTCGTACCTATAGCAAGATACAGCGTAGCCTCATCGGCACCTACCACGCTGATGCAGCCGCCAGCGCAAGATGTCTTTCCACCCTTAGTCTGAACAGCCATACGCCCCATAAAGCGTACCTTTCCCTTCAGGCTTTCATGTTTTGAAGATACGCCCTCCAAGACGGCTTCCTGTCCCTCTGTTCTGATGAGTGGATTCTCATGAGGCGTAGTCATATTTGCCGTAAAGGTCAACTTTCCTTTCTCGCTGGCTGTCATGTGAATAGCAATAACATTCTGACCACCCAAAGGTGTAATCACCTCACGCTCATATCTAACACCATCCACGGTATACCGCACTACGCTTTGCGCATTGTCGAGGTCCAACCAACGTTCATAATCTGTATAGTCAGCATGTCCTGGCATCGCAATATACAGGTCGCCAAAGGGTTGATAAGGCATACCCATGTTTTTTCCTACAGCAACGGGCATCACCTTCGCATTCGCTAACTCCTGCGCTTCCTTGTATTTTCCTTCGAATATCAGCCTGCGTACCTCCGGCAATGTCTCTTTTGCATTGGGATTGACGACATTGTTTGGCTGTCCAGCCCAGATAGTTTCCTCATTCAGTTGGATATGCTCCACAGCAGGTGTGCCAAATACCATTCCTCCTATCACGCCATTGCCCACTGGCAATGCTTGTGTCCAGGTCTGCGCTGGCTGGTCATACCAAAGCTTATATTCAACACATAAAGCATAATGCGTTATACATAATGATATTGCTGTCAATAAAAGTCTTTTCATTAGTCAGTAGTTTACTTGTATAATGATTTGAGCTTAAAATCTTCTTCTATAGTCACTTTATCCTCATTGAGCATCGAGCGGTCAAGACGGAACACGTCGATGAAGAAGTCATACACCGCCTGTCGCTTGTTCTTGCCGAAGTCATGCCCCTCTTTAGGCAGATGCACATTACGCACTTGTTCCTTTGCTCCATAGAAGCCGTAGATACGTTGCAAGTATGGAAATTCCAAGGTAGGAACGCTGCTGGTCCAGTCGCCTCCGTCGCTGACGATAAGCATCGGTTTGGGAGCCATTATGGCAGCCAATTCAGGTTCACAGGTGCCACCTGCCGAAAGTTGTATGGGTTTTCCACTCTCACAAGGGCAACCGCCATCAAAATGTGAGGAGAGATGAACCACGGGAGCCGACGCCTTTACTCGTTCATCTAACAAAGACAGGAGAACTGTATGGGTTCCGCCCCCTGAGCCGCCCATCACCCCTACTCTTTCAGAGTCGATATCCTTGCGATTTTTCAACATCCAGTCAAGGAGAATATAGCCACAGGCTGCCTGATAGACATGCGCACGACTGGTGTGGTGTGCCTCGGCTCCTACCTCTTTCTCTGACTCGCCCCAGCCGTAGAGGTCGAAATCGACACAGACAGCTCCCATTCGCGCCAAGGTTCCTAACCGTTGCTGCTCGTCTTTCCGATAGCGCATGGGCCAGTGACCGTCAGGACAAATGATGAGTGCATGCTCTCCTTTCTTCGTCGATGCGTAAATCGTCCCAAACAGATGTTGCCCAGGAGTCAGTTCTATACAGATATTCTGTGTGGTATAGCCATTGTGCTTGCGAATTTTCGAAAGTGTAACGGGGCGTTGTAAATACCCATTTTCGTCCTTCGTTTCCACACACGAATCCAAGAAGGCATCCAGTTCCAGGCGTTGGCGCACCTCGCGGCGCAGGCTATCGCGTCTGGTCTCCCACTGCTCCTTGTTGTTATATAATGTGGAAAGGTAGTCGAGCATCTTCTTACCTTCATCTTCATGACGGCGTGGATACTCATACGGTTTGATCTTATACAACTTCTCGTTTTGTTTCCACCAGTTCCAATCAAAATACTTACAGATGTTATCAAGTGTCTGTTCGATACTATACGGACGGATGCGGAAATCTGCATACGGCAGTCGCTTGCCCACCGTATCTACGTTATACTTAAAACGCACCTCAAAACGATTTTGAATGTCAGTCATCACATCACTGACACTTCGATCATACTGCGTTTCAAATGTCTGTGCCGTGGTTTTCAATGCCATCAACATCACGGCAACCATGAATATTTTTCTCATTTATAGCTTATTTTTCCTATGTTTTGACGATTAGCCACTATTTTTCCGTCTACCATCAAAGTAAGTCCGCTGCCTTGGTGATAGCGTTGTCCGTCCTTATCCCAGATGATGGTCAGTATATGTCCACGGTAGTTTACGCCATCTAAGCAGAAATAGTTCCATTGCTTCTGAGGCACGAGTGGATTCACTACTATACTGCCGTCTGCCTGAGGACGCAGTCCCACGATTCCCGTAATCATCAGGTCGTTGAACGTAGAGTGGTTGTAATAGCGGCTACGCTCACGGTCACCCATCAGCCATGCTCCGTTATTCTCATCAAGGTACTCCCCGATATAGGGGCGTCCACGGTGGTGCTGCGACTCTACATATCGTTCCATCTGGCGGAAGAATACATCAGTGGGAATGGGTAAGTCTTCTGCTGTCTGGTTAATTCTGTTCGCCAGTGCTGTCAGCGTCTGTGAGGTTGCAAATGGCCAGATGGCACCATCCCATTCACACTTCCCCACTCCATGACTGCGGAACTGCGGATGACGACGCTCTGCTGTCGTTAGTCCATAGGGAGCAGAGAATCCCTGTTCGTCTGTCAACTGCTTCCATGCCACATCATATTGGGAAGATGACGGCAGGTTGAAATACCAAGGGATATAGCCTATCGCCTCGCGTACTGCAGAAGATGTGTCACCACGTAGTGTCTCAAAGAACTGTTGGTCCTTGTTCCATAGTTCCGTTTCCACCAATTGTCTTAACGTGTCTGCCTTTAACTCATAGTCTGATGCCTTAGCGGTTTCACCCGTCATGCGATTCATAAACGCGAGGGCCTTGGCATTGCCAAACATATAACTATTTATTGTAGGACGTGCATACTGCTTCTTACGACCGCCACTGATACTCTCCTCCATACCATCCTGCACGTCGCCTTGCCAGTATAGTCCGCTCGCCAGACGATGGCTACTTTCCCAACGGGCATATTCCTCTTCCAGTCGGGGTTTCAGTCCGAAGAGGAATTCATTGTCGCCCTGTACCTTCCACATCTCCAAAACTGCGGCGGGGTTCCATGATGAGAATTTATTCATCTTCGTCATCGCCTGCCCGTCATTACCATAGTACCACGTGCGAAGTATCTGGTGCAGATAGGTGGTGTCGCGCAGCCAACGACTCTCCATCACATGATGGCCGATGGCACAGGCTATAAGGTTATAGCGGTCGGCATAGGAACGCTGCACAAGGAACTCAGTCATACCGTAGCCAACAGGAGTCCGCTTGATATGCTTGCGCAATGTCCACCAGCGATAATAGTACATCTCTTTGAAGTTTTCCTGCGGACAGTCAAACAGAGGGATATTCCTGCGCATCCATTCCGACGACAGAGCATTGGGGATGGTGGTGACGATATTCTCGTCCTCCATCGTATTGAAGTATTCTGCATAGTGAGCAAAATCATCATAGTTGAGAACGGCGGTAACGCTACCGTCAACAGGACGGGAAACAACATTCGCGATGGCATAAAAGGCTTCAGGATTGCTCTCATCTGCACGAGGCATATCAAAGTCCTGGTCAGCAGGCGTATTGGTGTCAGGTTTATCGAAAGGCATTCCCGTGCGGAACACGATACGACTGATGCTTTCCACGGGCGTGTCAAACTGTCGTTCACAGGCTTTCTTGCCATTCAAGTAATAGACGGCACGATGCAACGAAGTGGAAAGGACTGTCTTGATATGATAGGCCATACCCGGTTCATAGTGCTTAAGCAATGTCCCGTAGCGAGCTCCTCCCTTTACGCGTATGACTCCAGTAGAGTCCACCACGATACGCGAACATACATTGCCGCCATCGTCCACGAACTCAATATCCAACTCCCCATAAGTGTTCTGGCCCGTCTTCAGATCAAACTCCACTTCCAGTTCCTTGGTATTGGGTATCAATCTCTCTGCTTTCGCATAGTCATAGGGATCGCGGTCACTCAGTCGCAACCAATCTCCCTGAAGAACTATGGGTGCCCATAGGGGAGAATAGAGGTTCCAGTCTGTCAGTTGCGACAGCGTTGAAAACTGACTAAACGAGCCATTGGCATGGGTGGTAGCCTCCAAGCGTACCGGTACTGGGATACGACTCACCCACATATCCTCTTTGTTATTAGAATAAGTGACCCATATATCTTTGAGTGAAGAGTGAAGAGTAGAGAGTGAAGAATTTGAATTACCTTTTGACTGTATATGATCCGCATGGGATTGGCTTTCCCCTTCGGGCCGCTGAGCTAAACCTTCTTCACTCTTCACTCTTAACTCTTCACTTATAGTCTCAATACCACGCACATACTGTGGACCATAACTCTTATACTGCCCCCCATGACGGAGGGGCGTCACCTCGCCATTGACAAGACTGAGCGTTGTATATTCCAATCCGTCCTGACTAAGGGAGATGGCAAGAGGCCAGCGATATTCCGATGGATTATAGACCGTAGCATAGGTTCCATCTGACAACCGCTGTCCCCATATCTTTGCATTCGAATTGACAAAGCCTGGTGCACGGTCACACCCCAACTTTCCATTGACATCCTGCAGTCGCCACGTATGACCGCCATCGGCCGAGATGCTCGTGACGGCATGTTTCCACAATGCCACCTTTCTACCGTCAGGCAACGTATAGCCACTAAATGCTTTATAGGGTTTATCCAAAGGTATTAACGGATCGTTACGGTCTGCCTCCTCCACCCACTGCATTCTTTGCATGGGGTCGGCAAGCATGGCATCAACGGCAGCAACAAAACCTTTGTCTTTCGATTTTTTATAATAAGGGTAGTCCGTGTTCTTCTCACTGAAACCATGGTTATAATAGACAAAGTATATAGGCCCAAAAGAACCGTCTTTCTTAATCTCACGAACCACCCTGCCGATGCCATTGCCGTCATTCGGGTCATCTTTGATAGTCATGCAGATACCATAGTTTCCCGTGGCTAAGAGCCTGGACTCTTTCCCTTTTCTTCTTCCTTTTCCGTTTTCGTTTTCGTTTGGATAAACATACCACCCCACCCTTTGGTGCATCACTGCCTTCAGGTTGTGGGCAGGCGGAAAGTCTCTACCTTCCTTTGTCCATCCCTCTGGGACGTTATACTCTGGAAACAGTTCCACGGGGGCAGTCCAGGTATAACCGTCATCTGAGGTCTGCAACATTGTCTTACCTGGTGCCTCATGTTCATGACGAGGGTCTGTCAGGTAGTGCATATAGAACTTACCGTTCCAATATGCCATCATCGGCTGATGGTTATAAGTCCAGGGCTTTGCGCCTCGCATGGTCTGGATGGTATGCACACCAACTACTGGTTTCAATCCACCGTCATGTCGCTCAGGACGGGCAATGGTCTTGCCACTATAGTGTACCACATCACGATTATACTTGATGAGTCCTTCCACCAGTTTTTCGTCTGCCATGAATACCGTTCCGTGCTTATGCCCTACGGGAAAGTTGACGCTGCCCGTCTGGTCTTGGAATGTCTTAAAGTCCTTGGTACGATGGGCGCCATAAATCTTATGACGGTAAGAGTCGTAATAGATATACCACCAGTCACCTGCCTTTGCCGTGGAGGGACCTTCCGTAAACGATTCCGTAAAGGGTTCTGACGCCTTGCTCCACGGACCGTATGGCGACTTGGCAAACGCCACCTTGATATTACGCATTGGTCGCGAGTTATCCTTCACTACCATCACGTAGTCGTTGTTGGCTCGTTTCACCAGCGTAGCATCAATGGCAGAGAAGCCCGGTTCATAGAATAGCTTCGCTTTAGAGAAGGTCTTGAAGTCCCTCGTCGTCATATAATACAGGCGGTGGTTATTCATGTGATCTTCCTGATAGTCAGGAAACTTCCCAGGCACACACGAAGCCCATACTATTATGTATTGTTTCTTTACATCATCATAGAACAGTTCTGGTGCCCATGTGTTTACCGTCGTGGTATCCATCCCTGTGGGAATAAAGCGTTGTGGTGTCCAATGAATGAGGTCTCTCGATGATGCATAACCAAAGCCTCTGTCCCCACGCCACGAACTGGTCCATACCAGATGGAACGTTCCATCTGGACCTTTGACGATACTGGGGTCGCGCATCACCTTCTGCACTCCTACCGACGGACGCAGGAACACTCCCTGTATTGAGTCCCACCTTACACCGTCGTAGCTGTATATGAAGCGCAGGCCCTCTGTGGCAGGTTCGTGGAATGATGTTGACACATATATATCATTAGCCTCGAGAGGAAGCGTCAAACACCATGTCAGAACTAAGAATAGCAGTTTTATTTTGTGCATAGTTTAAATAGTTTCGTTTTTAAAACACAAAGTTACTAATTTTATTTGAATCTTGAAACGAATTATCATAATTTACCATAATTTTATTCACAGATTAAATATAATTAGAGCATAAATTACGCAAAATACGTGTGAAAGATCATTTGACTTTGTTTCGTCTTCGTTTTCGTCTTCGTTTTCTTGAAACAATTATGAAGGCAATGATATAGCAGTAAAAAGTTATTGACATGCTTTGACAAAATGAAAGCTATCATATTACCTTGTAATAGCTATGCTTTTACAGTGTAATATGATAGCTTTTACAGTGTAAAAGCATAGCTATTACGACACCCTATGAGATTTAACATCCGTTAAGAATTTATGTCACGAAAAACGGGCTTTTACTTACGATTTGTAAGCAAAAGCCCATTTTTAGGCACTTTGTTCTCTTTTGAGATTGAGGTGAAACTGGAATAATAAAAACTATTTCTGATTACATTTCAAGAATTAGTTGTGCCAACTGCAATATCATTGCCATTATGAATTATGCATTATAAATTATAAAAAGTGACGATAGCCTTGCGCCATCGCCACTTTTTTTAGTTATTCGTGAAATACGTGTTTTTACTCAACTACAACCTTTCGGCCGTTTATGATAAACATGCCCCTCTTAATACTGTTGACACGCTGACCGCCAATGGTGTAGATGATAGCGTTCTTCAGTTCTTCTGCCTTAACAGCCTGCACGCCTGTAGTCTGAGTGAAGGTAGCGCTTACAGTTACTGCCTCTGCAGGCATGATGAACTTGCCATCGGTAACGGTGACTGCCTCATTCGAGTTAATAGCAGTAACAGTGATTGCATCCAGTTTGAAGCCATCTGCAGGAGTAGCTGTTACGGTAATCTCGTCGCCTTCAGCAGCAGTAGCCTTGTCAGTCTTTACGGTACCGTTCTCAATACCTTCAGCAATGAGGATGTCGAACTGCTGAGCAGCGTTAGAGAATGTAACATTCCAACGTGGGTCACCTGGAGCAACATCAGGAGCCTCAATACCGTAAGGCAACTCAATATTACCACCAAAGTTAGGAGTCTCAACACTTGTGAAGGTCATCACACCTGCGATTGATGTGCCGCTTTGGTCAGAACCTCCTTTTGAAGCATCTGTCCAACCTGTAACAGTACCATCTTCATTTAGGTAAGCATTGTTGGCATATTTTGCATTGGCACCACCATTCTGGCCCCACAGCCAACCATTAACCTCACTACCTGTACTAGAACCGAAATTATAGAGGAGAGAGTTGGTCAATACCATATAGGTTGTTGTCTTACCCTTGATACCACCATTGCTGTTGTTAGCCTTCTTGCCAATAGCGATATTGTAAAGTGTTGATTTGTCAACTGTCCACGTGGTAGTTGATGTGCCATTAATGATATCAGCGGGCTTACCGTCTGCCTTGAAGAAGAAACTCTTGTGAACGCCATCAGACCAGATAGTTGACTTCTCAATCTTCAGATTCTCAGGATAGCCACCGCCAAGACCGAATACATTCACATTACCAGTCATCTTAATTACGGCATTGCTGACAAGAATGTTCTTGAAGAGGACCTTGCCTGCAGCACTATTGATGATAGACTTTGGCAGAGCAGTAAACTCAACATCCTTAATTGTGATGTTCTCAAGGATGGTATAAGCACTCTCTGTTGTCTCGTTCTTCATGGCCTTATCACCTGTTACAGAAGCATAGTTGATGAAGCCATTGCCTGTCAGGTTGGTAGCATCAATCTTAGCACCAGCGGCACCATTGATGACAACGTCTGATGTAGCTTCGATAGGAGAACTAATCGTGTAAGCACCATTCTCGGCAAGAGTAACGGTAACCTTACCACTGAAGTCATTCAACGCATTAATAATTGCATATTTCTCAGCAATAAATGCCTTGCCTATATCATTACCCGCTGCTGTCAGCTTGTCAGCGTCAATCTCAATGTCTTTAGTTTCAACTGTTGCTGGAGCAACATAGTCAACCAACCAGCGTGGGTCACCTGTCTTCATTCTGGCCTGTACGGTAGTTGCACCAATGGTGAAGTCACCAGTAGCAACCTTTTCTGCGTCGAAGCCCGGATCGGTGGTCAACGATGTGAAGGTCTGGTCGGAACCGCTTTTTGTAGCATCTGTCCAACCAGATACAACAGAACCTTCTGAAGTTGCACTCCAGTATGTATTGTTTGCATAAGTGAGTACAGGAGCTGTTGAGTTCTGACCAAACAGCCAACCATTAATTTCATTACCTGTATTAGAACCGAAATTAACAAGGATGTTATTGGTAAGAGTCAGCGTTGTGGTAGACTGTCCCTTGATACCACTGTTGTTATTGTTTGCCTTCTTACCTACGGAAATGTTTACAAGAGTGCTCTTATCAACTTTGAAAGAAGTCGCGCCTGTAGCATCCTTCGGACGACCCTGTGCCTGTACAAAGAAGCCTGTATGAGAGGTCTTTGAGTAAAGGGTAGAGTTTGTAATCTCAAATGCAGCAGGATATCCGTTACCCAAGGCGAACAAGGTATTGCTTCCGCTGGTTTCAATGACAGCATTGTTTATTGCCATCTTTGCAAAGCATACATTGCCGGCTGCGTTATTGATGAACGACTTGGCAAGACCTGTAATCTCTACGTCCTTAACAGTAACCTCGTCAACAACAGTGTAGTTACTTTCAGTCTCGTCAGCCTTCTTTGCCTTCACGCCATTAACACTTGCATAGTTGATAAAAGCACCAGTCAGAGTACTTGCATCAATCTTGGCACCAGCGGCACCATTGATAGCAACACTTGCTGTAGCATTGATAGGAGCTGTTATAGTGTAAGCGCCATTCTCTGCAAGATTGATTGTGATGTTCTTGGCAATCTTGCCTGCGCCTGTGGTTGCTTCATCCAGAGCTGCCGAGATGTCGCCTGACTCAGGAGAAATAGTGATATTCTCAGGAGCGGCGAAAGTTGCACCGACAATCACATGGTCTCCTGGCATTATAAACTTACCGTCATTGACTTCTACTGCCTCATTTGAAGTATAAGTTATTACGGAGTAAGACACCAGCTTGTAACCAGCATCGGGGGTAGCGGTAATGGTGACTTCTTCACCCGCTGCAGCGGTAACCTTGTCAACCTCGATTGTGCCGTTCTTGATACCTTCTGATATGCCTACGTTAAACGTCTCGGCATCATCTGCTTTCTGCAGACCTTTCGTTGCAGCGAATGCGAAGATTGCAATCACCGTCAATGATAAGAAAGAAAGTAATATCTTTTTCATAAGTGATTTGATTTGATTTATTAATATTGTTTATAAATGTAGTTATTGTTTTCAGTTCTTTAGTTATGTAGGAAATATCATTGCTACACATAGCAAAGGATAAATATTTCGGGGCAAAGTTAATATTAAATTAGGAAAAAACAACACCCTATCCAAGATATTTAACTTTTTTTTGCTATTTATACATGGCTAACCTAGGAATACCTGTTTTTTGCCTGCATTTTAATGAGTACAAGCAAGGGGATAACAGGTCTTTTAAAATAAAGAACAAACGCGTTTAAACTAATTTATGAAAAAATTTATTATTTCTTTCGTGTCGTTGCTGGGCATGGCAACGACATCATTTGCACAGTATCCTGACCTCACTGACGAGGCCAAGAAACTAATTGGAGAACAGAAAGAACAATGGAAGGCACACAGCGATTCTGCATGGGCTATAGCCTTCCCCATCGTGATTGAAGAAGCTAAGGCTGGTCGTCCCTACGTACCCTGGGCATCTCGTCCCTACGACCTGCGCCAGGCTAATATACCTGCTTTCCCAGGTGCTGAGGGCGGTGGCATGTTTACCTTCGGCGGTCGTGGCGGCAAAGTGCTGACCGTGACAAACCTGAATGATGACGGTCCCGGCTCTTTCCGCTGGGCTTGCGAACAGGGCGGCGCCCGCATCGTGGTGTTTAACGTCAGCGGTATCATTCGCCTGAAATCACCTATCTACGTCCGTGCTCCCTATATCACCATTGCAGGACAGACTGCTCCAGGCGACGGTGTAATCATTGCAGGAGAGTCTTTCCAGGTAGACACCCACGATGTCATAGTACGCCACATGCGTTTCCGTCGTGGTGAAACACTTGTAACTAATCGTGAAGATTCCTTCGGAGGTAACCCCGTGGGTAATATTATGATTGACCACTGCTCTTGTGAGTGGGGACTCGACGAGAACATCTCCTTCTACCGTCACATGTTTGACATGCACGATGGAAAACCAAACCGCAAGGAACCTACAGTCAATGTGACCATCCAAAACACCATCAGTGCGAAAGCACTTGACACCTGGAACCACGCTTTCGGTTCAACAATCGGAGGCGAGAACACTACGTTCATGCGTAACCTCTGGGCTGACAATACCGGTCGTAACCCAAGTATTGGCTGGGGAGGTGTATTCAACTATATAAATAATGTAGTATATAACTGGGTACACCGTACGGCAGACGGTGGCGAATTCAGCACCATGTCAAACTTCATCAATAACTACTACAAACCAGGTCCGCTGACTCCAAAGGACACACCTGTAGGACACCGTATCATCAAGAGTGAGAGCCGTTCAGAGGGTCTCTTTCCCTTCAAGCAGTTCGGTCGTATCTATGCCGAAGGCAATATCATGGAGGGATATCCAGAGATCACGAAGGACAACTGGAACGGTGGTATTCAGACTGCCGACAAAGACGGAGAGATGGATCCAACGGAGAAAGCACTCATGCGTTCCAACGAGCCATTCGCCATGCCATACATAAAGGTGATGGGTGCAGAACAGGCTTTTGAATGGGTACTTGCTAATGCTGGTGCTACAATTCCCTGCCGTGATATCGTTGACGAGCGCATCTGCGAGGAGGTTCGCACAGGTCAGGCTTACTATGTGAAGGACTACGAGAAGGAATTGGCTAAGATTGAGAAAAAGACTGGTGTTAAGCAAAATCCTTATGGTGACATGTGGGGGCTACACAAGAAGTCACAGAACGAGCAAGGCTACTTCAAGTATCGTCGTCTGGCACAAGATTCTTACAAGCAAGGTATTATCACCGATCCACGACAGATGGGCGGCTATCCAGAGTACAAGTCTTGGGAACCATATATCGATACCGATGCTGACGGTATGCCCGACGAGTGGGAGAAACAGTATGGTCTGAATCCCAACGACCCCTCCGATGCCGTGAAAGACTGCAATGGTGATGGATATACAAATATCGAGAAGTACATCAATGGCATCAATCCTCAGACCAAGACGGATTGGCGTAACCTGAACAACAATTATGACACACTTGCAGCTAAAGGAAAACTGATGTAAGTATATTTGAAGCAGAGCAAGTTTTACTCGCGAAAGTTGAGTAATGAAAATATTAATTCTAAATAAAATGAGAAATGCAGCCTGAATAAGGCTGCATTTCTCATTTTATTTTTATGTAACAAGGAAGTTACTCCTGAGGGATTATTCCACGATGATTTTCTTTCCTTTCTGAATATACACACCACTCTTCGTGGGTTGCTCTACCTTACGTCCTTGAAGGTCGTACAATGGAGCTACATCAGAGGATTTATCAGCGAAATTGACTGTCTGGATTCCTGTTGCAGTGCCTGTCACGGCAACGCCAAAGCGCTGACTCCATGTTGTTTCTCCATCGTTCACTGTAACATTAATATTACCATATCCTACATTTTGCTGACTCACTACTGTTACTGTAGAACCATTAACACTGGCAGTAAAGAGCCCATCTTCAGAACTTACGCTATAGGTAGGCGTCACTTTGCCGTAAGCACTATTCTGACCATAGAATCCGGCAAAGTAAGGCTTCACATCTATAGTGCTTGTCTCTCCAGACTTTACAATCAAATAAGGGTGCGCCATGAAGTCGAGATAGTCTTCTAACAGTGTCCAGCCGTCACCGTTAGGATCATCGTTTTGGTTAGCAACGTTTGCATTGCTGCCAATCATCTGCTCCCACCAGTCTGGCATACCGTCCTGGTCTGTATCCCAGTCGGCAGTACGATGTTCCTCTGGATATTCCTCCCAGCCATTACCCGCAGCATGCTCTGTGATATCGGCCTCGTTGTCTATTTCACCTTTGATACCAGACTTGGAGCCTGTATAAGTATGCGTACCGTTGAGTGTTTCCTTCACTATTCTCAGATGCTGCTCATCACGCTGAGGCATTGTAGCACCTGCATAACTGGTTACAATCTTCATAGCATCATTAGCCGAATGGATTTCAGCATAGGATGAGAACAGTGGCTTATTGACCAGATAGTCATAGTCAGTAGGAACATAGCCAGTTGCCTTATAAGTATCGCCTTGCTTGTCGGTGGTTTGGGTGTGATTCTTATTTTCGCGAATGTTGCCACTGACATATCCTGTATTAGTACGGTTGTCAGCTACGTCGGTAGCCAGTTCAAAATCCATGATAAAGAGCTCTGTGCGCTTGGTGTCCGCTCCCATTTTATAATAGTTATTCACGAAGTTCACAGCGTGGCAGTTACCATCTGTGGTACGCGCGTTCCAGTTGTAGCATACGTTATTGAAGAGGTCCAGTCCACCGATTGGGCGGTTCTGAGCATCCATACCGCCACCCATTGACCAGTTACGTCCTGCGCAGTTGGCCAACAAGTTGTGGTGCCATGACCCGATGTTTCCGTCAATAGTGGCAGCATAGCCATGGTTGGTGCCATCTGTATAGTTCTTATGGCCTGCTATACCCAGAGCCTCGAAGATTCCACTATACTGGAACGAGATATTCTGTGCGCCACGTCCAGAAACTGTTTCGTCTGTACCCCAAGTGGCTGTGCAATGGTCTACGATAGCGTGGTTGGCACCACTCATACCCATAGCGTTACCTGTATTCTCGCCATAGACACCCAATCCGCGCTTGAAACGGATATGGCGGGCAATGACGTCAGAGCCTATGTTGATATTTGAGGCCTTGATACA
>Ga0247608_10001403_pt1 | contig 33521 bp, 57 predicted proteins | sample 176DNAGHGlowgp2_FD_193490 | JGI IMG/M metagenome (GOLD analysis project Ga0247608, IMG submission 193490) | Sheep rumen microbial communities from Palmerston North, Manawatu-Wanganui, New Zealand - 1766 DNA GHGlow gp2 | ecosystem: Host-associated > Mammals > Digestive system > Stomach > Rumen ...
CACATTTATACTCAAAGGGAATTTTTATAGCAAAGGGTACTAAAAGGAGTGACAAAAGACGCATGAACAAAGACGAATGGGTCGAAAAGATAACAGAAGCGTGTAAAAACGCAGGAACTTTCAGACCATATTTTGCGAGCGTCATCGATACCCTTGCAGAAACGCTCGAGGCAAGGGATGACGCAAGGCAGAAATATAAGCAGACAGGCAGCAATTCGGTAGTAACGCACACAAACAAGGGCGGTAATACCAACATCGTGAAGAATCCTGCGCTTGTTGTAGTAGATGATCTGAATAAAACGGCTCTTGCTTATTGGCGAGACCTCGGACTAACTCCTGCAGGTCTCAAGCGAATAAACGAAAACGCAATGAAGAAGGGTGCTGACAAGGCTACGCTCGGATCAGTACTCAAAGATTTAGGTATATGAAAGCAAAGGACTACTGCGAGACAGCGAAACAGTATGCGCTTGATGTGACTAACGGCACAATCGTAGCAGGTGCAGAGGTAGTCATGGCGTGCAATCGCTATCTCAAAGACCTTGACAGGGACGATATCGAGTTAAGACCAAGAGACCCGAACGCAGTGTGCTCGATCATGGAGGGCTTCTTTGTACATCAGCAAGGCGAAGATATGCAGGGCAAGCCGCTACTCGGTGAGCCTTTTGTACTTCAGCCGTGGCAGATATTCGTAGTAGTAAACCTGCTCGGATGGTACTACACAGGAACAGACGAAAGACGGTTCAAAGAAGCGTTCATAATGCTCGGCAGGAAGAACGGAAAAACTTCCTTTATAGCGGCATTGGCATTCGCTGTCGGCATACTGCAAAGGCGAAGCGGTTCAAAGGTTTACATCGTAGCCAATGCACTCAAACAGGCATTAGAGGCATTCAACTTCCTAAAATTCAACGTCAGATACAAACACCTTGACTCGGATGATGACATGAGGTTGCTCGACAACTCGTTCAACCACAGCATCGAGTACCAATTCAGAGATGACAGCGGACAGCCAGACGGATTGTTAAGTGTATCGGCTCTTGCGGCTAATCCCGACAGCCAAGACTCGTTCAACTGCAACTTTGCTATCGCTGATGAGGTTGCGGCTTATAAAAAGGCGGCACAGTATAACCGATTCAAAGAGGCAATGAAAGCCTACCGAAACAAACTGATGATAGGCATAACCACAGCAGGAGACAATGCCAACTCGTTCGGCTTCAGAAGAATGGAATACGGCATCAAGGTAGTTAACGGAACTGTCAATGATGACTCGTTGTTCGTTATGATCGCAAGAGCAGACCAAACCGAAAACGGAGAAGTTGACTACACGAATCCGATTCAGCATCAGAAAGCTAACCTGTCGTATGGTGTTACTGTATCGCCAGAAGACTTAATGAACGAGGCAATGCAAGCGCAGAATGATCCGCAACAGCGCAAGGATTTCCTTTCAAGGTCACTGAACGTTTATACATCAGCAACAAAGGCCTACTTCGATATTGACGAATTCAGAACATCTGACAACGAATACAGTTGGACGATGGAAGAACTTGCCAAGTTACCTGTTAAGTGGTTCGGTGGGGCTGACCTGTCAAGGATGCATGACCTCACGGCAGCCGCATTGGTTGCCGAATATAAGGAAACGCTGATTATAATCACACACGCATTCTTCCCGATAACACAGGCGGCAAGAAAAGCCGATGAGGATAATATTCCACTGTTTGGATGGGCAGACGATGGATGGCTGACGATGTGCAATTCGCAGACGGTCAACTACTCCGATGTAGTCGGTTGGTTCGAGGAAATGCGTGGCAAGGGCTTCGATATCAAGGTAGTAGGGCAGGACAAGAAATTCGCAAGAGAGTTCTTCCTTGACATGAAAGCAAAGAAGTTCAGAATCGTAGATCAGCCACAGTATTACTATGTGAAGTCACAGGGCTTCAGACACATAGAGAAAAAAGCAAAAGACAAGAAACTATACTATCTGCATTCAGAGGCATATGAGTACTGTGTGCAGAATGTACACGCAATAGAGAAGACCGATGACATGGTGCAGTATGAGAAAGTCAATCCTACGCAAAGGATTGACCTTTTTGATGCATCCGTTTTCGGCACAGTTCAATTATTAGAAAACATGGAAAAACGAGAAAAGGCTCGTGAATGGTGGGGCAAACAATGAGTATATTCGACAGAGTACGCAAGATCGGGAATATGAGGACATCCACAAACACAAGCAATAGTGCAATCGGTTTCCTCATCGGCAGCGATGAAGACCTGCAGTGCAGTGGTTACACATCGCTTGCAGAGAATCCAGAAATCCTTCGGGCTTGCAGACAGATAGCAACACTGATTTCTTCCATGCCGATAATGCTCATGGAGAACGGCAAAAACGGAGATGTCCGTATATTTAACGAGTTATCACGAAAGCTTGATATCGAGCCGAACAAGAACATGACTCGCAGAACGTGGATGGAGTTCATCGTCACAACGATGCTCCTGTACGGCAAAGGCAATTCCATAGCAAAGGTCTACACATCAAGAGGGTACATATCAAATATCGAGCCGATAGCCGCAGGAAGGGTCTCACTCGTTCCAAGTGCAACAGATACAAGGAACTACACCGTTGTGATCGATGGCAAATCGTATCAGCCAAATGATGTACTTCACTTCGTAGATAATCCCGACCCAGATTATCCGTGGAAGGGCAAGGGCATGACGGTTGTGTTGAGAGATGTAGCAAACACTCTCAAACAGGCAACGTACACCAAAAAGGGATTCATGGCTTCAAAGTGGAAACCTTCGATAATCGTCAAGGTCGATGCTATGACAGAGGAATTTTCAAGCCCAGAGGGAAGAAAGAAGCTTCTGGAAAGCTACGTACAATCCTCCGATGTCGGTGAGCCGTGGCTCATTCCTGCAGAACAATTCGATGTGACAACAGTGAAGCCTTTGAGCCTTGCTGATCTTGCGATATCCGATTCAGTGGAACTCGACAAGAGAACGGTCGCAGCGATACTCGGTGTGCCTCCGTTCGTGCTTGGAGTCGGTGAATATAACCAAGACGAATGGAACTCATTCATATCGAACACAGTGCGTATCGTAGCGCAGGAGATAGAGCAAGAACTGACACGCAAGCTGATACTCAATCCGAAGTGGTATGTGAAGTTCAACATTCTATCACTTATGAATTGGGATTTGAAGACAATCGCAGATGTTTACGGTGAACTCCGCAAACAGGGTGTGGTCGATGGTAACGAGGTCAGAGACCGCATCGGATTATCCCCAAGAGAGGGCTTGGATCAGCTTGTAATGCTTGAAAACTACTTGCCTACTGACAGATTGGGAGACCAAAAGAAGTTGATACAGGAGGGCGAATAATGGCGCTACTGTGTAACGATGTTGAAATGAGAGGTAACAAAGTCAAGCAGATATGGTGCAAGCATACAGGTGAGCCTTGTATTCATGTCAGATTTTGTGCCGTATCGAGCAAGTACTACCAAACTGATGCGGCTGCTGATTGCAAAGTGAGGAAAGAACAAAACAACAGATAATAACTGGCAGGGATAGACAGACGTGTCGAAAAGCATATTCCCGATGCATTCTCTGCCATTTGTTTAGGGAGAACTTACAAGGGAGGTAAGTTATGGTTAGTGGTATATATAGCATCACTTGTATCGAAAATGGTAAGCGGTACATAGGGCAATCTGTGAACATTCAAAAGAGGTGGGCAACACACAGTTGTGCATTACGGAACGGCACTCACGTTAACGTGCATTTACAAAGAGCGTGGGATAAGGGCAATACTTTCCGATTTGAGATTCTTGAAGAGTGCGGCAGAGACAAATTAGACGAAAGAGAAATATATTGGATCGCTTACTTCGATTCATTCCGCAATGGGTACAACCTTTGTGAGGGTGGCAACTCTACAAAGGGTAGAACTTGTTCAACCGAAACACGCAGGAGGATATCTGAAGCGAACAAGGGTAGGCGGTTCGATGCTGATGCAATTAAGCGCAGAACAGAATCGTTACAGAACCACTTAAAAGAAGACCCTGCTTTTGCGGAAGAGTACAGAAATAAGCTATCAGAAATACACAAGGGGAAACCTTCTTGGAACAAAGGGAAACCTTGTCCTGCGGACAAGAAGAAGCTACTCAGTGAAAAGCTAAAAGGCAGAACCATTACAGAAGAACACAGAGCAAAGCTTCGAGAATTGTATGCAGGTGAAAAGTCAATAACAGCAAAACTCGAAAAGAGCGATATCGTGCGTATTCGGTATCGTTTTTTGTGTGGTGAGCGACAGTCTGATATATGCAAAGACTACCCTGTAACATCACAAACAATATACGACATTGTTAGAGGACGCAGATGGAAGAGCGTTCCGAACACCAAAGAAGAGTTGGAGGTTCTACTGTGAGCAAAGAAGAATTAGGTAAGAGGCGTACAAGAACTGTATGCACAGAATTTACTACGAGGGAAGAATCGAAAGATGCTCTTTTCATAGAAGGGTATTTTGCGGTTTTTAATAGCAACTACGAAATTGCAGAAGGAATGAGTGAGTCAATCGCACAGGGTGCTTTTGCTGAAGCTATCAGCGGAGACATTCGAGCACTTGTCAATCACGATACCACACTTGTTCTTGGGCGAACAAAAGCAGGGACTTTTGAGGTCAAAGAAGACAGCCGTGGACTTTGGGGACGCATTAGGATCAATCCGAACGATTCTTCTGCCGTTGACCTTTACGAAAGGGTTAAGCGTGGCGATGTAGATGGGTGCTCGATAGGATTCGACATCGCAGAAGAGGAAACCGAATTCCTCGATAACGGTGATGTGCATTGGACTATCAAGAAGGTATTCCCTTTGTATGAATGCAGTTGCTGCACATTCCCTGCCTACGCTGAAACATCGGTACAGGCAAGAAAAGACGAATATCAGATGCTCAAGAAGCGTGAAATCGAAAGATGGAAAGCTGATTTGAGCAGAAAGCTAAAAGGAGGCAATTAATGGCACTTAAGACATTACTGCTTAAGAAAGACCTCGATAACAAGCGCAAGGCTCTTGCCGAACTCGAAAAGAGAGACGCTGAATTTGAGGCAAGAAACGCAGAACTCGAAGCCGCTATCGATGAAATCGAGACAGACGAGCAGAGAGATGCGGTAAACGAAGAAATCGAGAAGTTCAAGGAAGAGGAGTCTGCGCACGTACAGGCAAAGACCGACCTCGATTCAGAAATCAGAGGACTTGAAGCAGAACTCGATGAACTTGAGGCAGAACAGGAAAAGCCTGTTCCAGAAGAGAAACCACAGGAAAGAAAGGAATCAAAGAAGATGGAAACAAGAAAGTTCTTTGGAATGAATGCGCAGGAGAGAGATGCATTCTTCGCTAATGAGGGTGTTAAGGAATTCCTTGCAGAGACAAGAACCTGTATCAGAGAGAAGAGAGCGCTCACAAATGTTGGTCTCACAATTCCAGAAGTGATGCTCGGTCTTATCAGAGAAAACGTGATGGAGTATTCAAAACTCTACAAGCACGTTAACGTAAGACAGATCAACGGTGAGGGCAGAATGATCGTTATGGGAACAATCCCAGAAGCCGTATGGACAGATTGTTGTGCTAACCTCAACGAACTCAACCTTGCGTTCAACGATGTTGAGGTTAACTGTTGGAAGGTTGGCGGCTACTTCGCTGTCTGCAATGCTAACCTTGAGGACTCCGACATTGCTCTCGCAACTGAACTTCTGACAGCTATCGGACAGGCTATCGGACTTGCGCTTGATAAGGCTATCCTCTACGGAACAGGCACAAGAATGCCTCTCGGAGTTGTAACAAGACTCGTACAGACCGAAGCACCTGCTGACTATCCTGCAACAGCAAGAGCATGGGCTAACCTCTCTGCAACTAACGTTGTAGCACTCGGAGCAGTTACAGGCACAGCACTTGTATCCAAGATCGTTGAGACCTTTGGAAATGCAAAGGGTAAATATAGCCGTGGCGAGAAGGTCTTCGTAATGAACGAGATGACTTACACAAAGCTTGCATCCTCACTTATCACTACTGACGCAAGCGGTCAGATCGTTGTTGGTATGTCCGACAGAATGCCTGTTATTGGCGGTATCATCGAGGTTCTTGACTTTGTTCCAGACAACGTAATTATCGGTGGTTACTTCGACCTGTATCTGCTTGCAGAGAGAGCAGGAACAAGATTCGCAACTTCCGAACACGTTAGATTCCTGCAGGATCAGACAGTATTCAAGGGTACTGCAAGATATGACGGACAGCCTGCAATCGCAGAGGGCTTCGTAGCAATGGCTATCGGCACAACAAAGCCGACAGCAGCAATGACATTCGCAGCAGACTCGGCAAATTAGTAGGCGAAGGAGAACAGCCTAACACCCTCAACCTCACGAGCATGACAAAAAAACAACTATTGTCAATGGCATCTGAAAACGGGGTCGAGGGTGTTTCTTCTCGCATGACAAAGGCAAAAATCATCGAAGCGATAGAGGGGTAGAGGCATGAACGAAAACACAATGCTTGAAATGCTCAAGGTCGATCTTGGCATTACAACAACAGCATATGACGAAAGGCTTGCACAGTATATTGCATCAGCAAAGGACGCAATCAAAATTGAGGGCATCACGCTTGATGATGCAGTAGTCAGTGACGGCAATCTCGTTGTTCTGTATGCTGCATGGCTGTGGCGAAAACGTGACACAGCAGAAGGAATGCCAAGAATGCTTCGATGGATGCTCAACAATAGGTTATTCAGTGAAAAGGTAGATTGATATGGATGATGTTATTCAGCTGATTAATTTCAACGGCTACACATATGACGAATATGGCAACGAAATCCCTGCCGAAAGCAAGAGGACAGTGTATTGCAGAGTCGAGTCTGTAGGCAGAACGGAGTTCTATCAAGCCGCACAGAACGATATGCATCCGCAGTACATTTTCTCCATATCCCACTATAGGGATTATATGGGCGAAAAGGAACTCCTGTACAGGGATTGGACAGGCAAAGAAAAACGCTATGCCATCACACGTACCTACAGGACAGGTGACCGCATCGAGTTGACCGCTGAAGAAAGGATTGGCGATTATGGCAAGACGGAGTAATGTCCAGATGCAAATGGGCGATATTCTCGAAGAATGGACTCTTGAGTTCGGTACGGAAGTCGAAAAAGCAATGATTGAGACCTCCAATTATACTGTCGAGAAACTGCATGAGATATCGCCAAAGAGAACTTTCGGTAAGCATCATGGGCGCTATGCAAGAGGATGGAGTTGGCGAAAGGTCAATGACGAATATGTGATCTACAATGCAACGGATTGGCAACTCACGCATCTGCTTGAGGACGGCCATGACATCCGAAACAGATATGGTGAATGGGGTCATGTCAGCGGTGATGGTCACATAACACTTGCGGAACAATTCGGAGTGAAAGAGTTAGAGATAAGGATTAGCAGAGGTTTGAAATGACAACATACGAAACGTTAAAAACGGCACTTCGAGCCATAACAGAACTGACGGATGTTCCTGTGTTCTACTCTCTCACGCAGAAGAAGACAAACCCTCCGTACATCGCTTACAGGGGCAATGGTCAAAACATCTTTGAAGCTGATAACACCTACTATTGGAAACAGAACACCTATATCATCGAATACTATTACAGAAATAAAAACGAACAGATAGAAGCCGCTATTGAGGAATCACTCCTCGATAACGGCTTTCTCTATGAGAAGAGCGAAGACATCAACATCGAAACAGAAGATGTGAATGTCATCTATTACTACATTTAAGGAGAACAACAATGGCAAACAAAGTCGAATTTGGAATCAGCCAACTCCATGTCTGCACATACACCGTTGGTGAGAACAACGCTGTTACTCTCGGCACTCTGTATCATCAGAAGGGTGCTGTGTCCTTCTCCCCAGAAGAGTCACAAGAGCAGAACAACTTCTATGCAGACAACGTGATTTATTGGAGCGGTTACTCTGGCGGCTCAATCGAGGGTGATCTTGAGGTCGCAATGTTTGACGATGAGTTCAAAACACAGTTCCTCGGATACGTTACGCTGGCAAATGGCGGTCTCGCAAATGTAAAGAACGCCACAAAGCCTAATGTCTGCATCTTCTTCCAAGTCGAAGGAGACAGCGAAAGCCGCAGAGTTGCACTTTATAACTGCGCTCTTGGAGCAATCACAAGAGAGTACAACACAATCGAAGAGAGCAAAGAACCTGCAACAGAGACACTTGCAGTGACCTGCACAGGCGATAATACCACAGGTGTGACAATGGCAGTGTTCAAGCCTTCTGATACAGGCTACAGCACACTATTCACACAGCCGACAGCACCTGCTCTGTAAGATTAACTGATGAGGGTGAGGCATTAAGTCTCACCCTTTGTTTTTTAGAGAGGTAACCGACATGGAAAAAATAATCAAGATAGGAAAGCAAGAGGTCAAGCTGTCGAACAACGTGGCTTGGACGATGGAATACAGGGATCAGTTCGGCAAGGACATAGTACCAACGATCATGCCGCTAATGGCTTCGTTTACGGAAGGAATAGCCACAGTAGTTTCAAATTCAGAAACAGTGGATATCAAGAGCATAGCCGAAGCACTTGAGGGTAGATCAATGGATGTGCTCCTGCCGATGTTTCAGACAGAGTTCGTGGACATAATCGTTAACGTTGTTTGGGCAATGGCAAAGGCAGCCGATGAGAGCATAGACCCTCCGAAGAGATGGGTGAGACAGTTCGATACATTCCCACTTGATGTGGTTGTTCCTGCTGTCTATGACCTTGCTCTGAAAGGATTCGTGTCCTCAAAAAACTTGAAGAGGCTGAAGACGATAGGCGAAAGTCTGAAAAATCTTCAGCCGTCACTCTCGATGACATTATCCTCGCAGGACTCGAACGAGGCTTGACAATGACAGATATTCGCAAGATGCAACTCGGACAGGTAGTTGACTTTGTCATCAGCTACAACGAGCGGCAGAAACGTGCGGAAAAAGAAGAAAAACGAAGCCACAAACGCAAGGCTTCACAAAAGGATATTAACGCATTTTTTGGATAGGTGAACATATGGCAGGTGGCAAAGTGCGTGGAGTGACCATCACCTTCAGAGGTGATACTACTCCACTCGAAAAGGCACTCAAACAGGTGTCTTACGAAACGAAAAAAATAGACCAAGAACTGCGACAGGTCGATAAGGCTCTGAAATTCAATCCGAAGAATGTAGACCTTCTTCGGCAGAAACAGGAACTGCTCTCGAAAAAGATATCAGAGACAAAAGAGCGGCTTGACCTGCTTCGTGAGACTCAATCAAAGGTTGATTCGGGCGAAATCGAGATGTCAGCAGAAGACTACAGAAAACTTCAGCGTGAGATCATCGAGACCGACAGCAAACTCAAGACCTTCAATTCACAGCTTTCACAGGTAGACAAGACTATCAATGGAATGAATATGCAAGCTGTTTCTGACAAATTCAAGAGTGTGGGGGACAGCCTAACAAAGGCAGGAGATGCTATGAAGCCGATATCGGCAGCAGGAGCGGCAACTGTGGCGGCTCTCGGTGCATTGTCGGTGAAGTCGGGGGCGGCAGCAGATGATCTGAACACCCTGTCAAAGGTGACAGGCATGAGCACCGAAGAACTCCAGAAGTATTCGGTATCTGCTGACCTTGTGGATGTATCCGTTGAGGCACTTGCGAAAGCAAATCAGAAACTCCGTAAGAATATGTACTCTGCCGCCAATGGCTCGAAGTCACAGACAGAGGCATTCGAGAAATTGGGCATCAGTGTGACAGATTCTAACGGTAATCTCCGTGATAGTGATGAGGTCTTCCAAGAGGCAATAACTGCACTTGGCAAGATGACCAACGAGACGGAGCGTGATGCGCTTGCTATGACTCTGATGGGCAAATCTGCAACGGAACTCAATCCGCTGATAGCAGATCAAGGCGAAACATACAAACAGGTATCTGACACTCTGAAGAAATACAATCTCGACTATGTGGATCAAGAGACACTTGACAAGGCGAATGCTTTCAATGACTCTCTCGATACTATGAAAGCTATCGGAACTGTCGCACTTCAGAACGTAGGCTCACAGCTTGCAGGATATCTTGCTCCTGCGCTTGAAAAGGTAGTTGACCTGTTCGGCAGATTTGCTGAATGGCTCGGCAATCTCAATCCGAAAGTGCTTGCTGTTGTCGGAGTTATCGCATCAGTGGTCGCAGGAATCGCACCTGTACTGATAATACTCGGCAAACTTGCATTCGCTATCAGTTCCATAACAGGGCTGATGGCATCGGCAGGACTTTCGATAGGTGCAATTGCTACACCTGTAGGCATCGCTATCGGTGTTATCGGTGCTCTGATCGCTATCGGGGTTCTGCTCTATAAGAATTGGGACAAGATCAAAGTATACGCAGGAAAATTCAGAGATTTCATCATTAGCGCATTCAACAGCATTAAGACGAAAGTCAGCGGTCTTGTTAATGGCATGGTCACGTATGTACAGGGCAGATGGAATGCTCTGAAAGCATTTGCTTCTACTACGTTCAACAGCATCAAGGACAAGATTGTCAAACCGATACAGAGTGCTATCGACAAGGTCAAGGCTATCGTTGCAAAGGTCAAAGACTTCTTCCCGATTAAAGTCGGTAACCTGTTGAGCGGTCTGAAATTGCCACACTTCAAACTGAATGGCAAATTCTCACTCAATCCTCCAAGTGTGCCAAAACTCGATATTGATTGGTACAAGACAGGCGGTATATTTGAAAGCCCTTCGGTTATCGGTGTAGGTGAAGCAGGATCAGAAGCGGTTGTGCCTCTCGACAAGTTCTGGAACAAGCTTGATGCTATGCGAGGCGGTGAGACGAACATTGTTATAAACATTAACGGTGCAGACAGAGACCCAAGAGCGATAGCTGATGAGGTCAAGCGAATGCTTATCAGAGAAGTTAAGGGGCAGAGTCTTGCATGGAGGTAAAAAATGGCGATATTTAACGGACTTCGGTTCGGTAATGTAAATTCTCTCGACTATGGCATATACATCACAGGAGAAGCCGTTTATAACGCTCCAGAACGTGATGTGGAGATGGTTGAGATAGCAGGAAGGAATGGAGACCTCCCTGTCGATAAGGGCAGATGGAAGAACATCGAAGTTACATACACAGCAGGAACATTCGGAGACGATCAGACGGACTTCTCGACAAAGGTTCGGAACTTCAGAAACGCTCTCACATCACAGCTTGGATACGTGAGACTTTCCGACACATACAACGATAACGAGTACAGGCTTGGTGTATTCAAGAGCGTATTTGAAGTCGATGCAGCAAGCCGTAAAAGGGCAGGAGAATTTCAGATAGTCTTCGATTGCAAGCCACAGAGATTCTTAATGAGTGGCGAAGCCTCACAGGATATCACAAGCGGTCAAGATTTGTACAACAGCACAGGCTACGATGCACAGCCACTATTGATGGTAGAAGGGTACGGAAATGTAAAGGTCGGTAGTTATGACTTCGATATCCAGAGTGTTCTCATGGGCGAATACGAATTGGATAACGGCATCGTGCTCATGAATGATAGACCTTATAACTTGCCATCAGCAGGATATAACAGCGGTGACACATTCACATTCGGTGAGTGTAGAGCGCATCTGTTTATCAGAGCGGCAGAAGGGGTGGCTATCAGATCGGTTGATTCTACAGACTCCAATGTACGCATATTCATGAGACAGAACGGTGTAGAAGTTCGCCATACGTTCGAGCCGTTTGAAGTCAACTCTGGGCAGACACAGGACTATACATTTAGTTCTACAGTTCCCGTGACTATCGTTGTATATGCAAGTGGGGCTACAACAACATACACCGTTAGCTATACAGTTACGCTCAAGTACAAAGTGCTTGGAAATGAAATCAGCGCTACGGCATCGATCAGCAACAGCCCTTCAACGCAAACGTTCTATATGTCGCTGAACTCATATTCATTCGACATCAGTTCGGTCTCCGTAGATTCGACTATGTCGGCTCTTGGTCATCCAACGTATGTCGATTGTGAGATTGGAGAGGCGTACAAGATCGAGAACGATGAATTTATATCACTGAACAGATACATCGACCTCGGCTCGAAAGTACCTGTATTGAAGGGCGGCAGCAACATAATAACTTTCGATAGCACTGTAACGAGTCTGAAAGTTGCTCCGAGATGGTGGATACTATGATTCCAATTCTCTACGATTCAAACGAAACATCGTTCTCATCCAATGGGTTAGGTAGATTGCGTTCATGTATCAGTTGCAAAGTCACTGAAGAGAGAAATTCTATTTACGAATGCGACTTTGAATACCCTGTCGATGGTGCTCACTTCAATGAGATAACTGTTGGCAGGATCATAGCTGTTGAGCATGACGATACAGGCGATGTTCAGCCATTCGACATAGTAGGCTACACAAGACCGATTGACGGCATTGTAACATTCCACTGCGTTCATGTTTCATACAGACAGAGCAAGCTTGTGACGGATGCGGCGGCGGTCGGAGTAAACACGGTGAGGACGGCATTCCAAATCCTTCGCTATCCTGTGAACACTTCGACTATGGTCGAAAGCCCATTCACATATCAGACAGATATCACAGACCAAAGATACATTCCATGCTTCGATCGCATCCCTAAATCGGTGCGGTCGGTGCTTGGTGGGGTTGAAGGCTCGATACTCGATACCTTTGGCGGTGAGTATGAATGGGACAAATTCAAGGTCATTCTTCACGCTAACAGGGGCGTAGACAGAGACTTCACTATCAGATACGGCTTCAACATGAGCGGTTACGATGAGGAAGTCGATGATAGTAGCACATACATGAGGGTGTATCCGTATTGGACAGATGGCACTAAGACTCTTCAAGGCTCTGTACAGGAGTATGGCAAGACCATCACCAATAGAGGTGAAACGATCGCTCTTGATGTATCCGACAAATTTGAGTCAGAACCGACAGTGGCGGATATCAATGCAATGGGGCTGTCGATTATCAAAGAACGAAATGCGGCAATACCTACACAAACGATTCACGTTGAGTTTATAAGGCTTTCTGACACAGAAGAGTACAAACAGTATGCTTCACTTCAGCAGTGTAGACTTTGCGACACAGTAAAAGTGGTTTTCCCGAATTACAACACATCGGCTCGATTCAAAATTGTAAAAACAGTGTATGATGTTCTGCTCGATAGATTCGAGTCAATGGAACTTGGTGATTTGAGCACTACACTCTCGGAGGCTCTTGGCATTAATAGCGGTGATTCAAAGGCAACACAGCAAGCTGTCACAAAGTCACTGACATCGAGCGATATCACTGCAAGCATGGGAACGTTCACGAGTGGAATAGTGACTAAGTTAGGTCGGATGGTGTTCCTAACAATAACGTTCAAAAATGCAAACTCAACAGCAAGCGGCATCGATGTATTCAGAGCGACGCTGAATGATTCTGAATTGATCCCTACGCATCAAGCTACAGGGGGAACATATTACGGTAATCATGCTTTCAATTGCCTTTTGAGTTCTGCAGGGAGCATCTACGTAAGAAATGCATCAGACTCGGCGGTCACAATCAGTGGAGATAACACTTCGACATTCTCACTGACATACATCGTATAGGAGGTGGTCGAATGGCAAGATATATAGCACAGGCTATCCGAAAAGGTGTTGTAAGGCGAAAATTCCCTTATAGCAAGAAAAAAGGACACGCTTACCATTGGACTTACGTGTTAAGGGCGAAAGACCCTAAAAAACGAGAATTAATAGCCAGAGGCATGGAGAGGGCGATCAAACGAAAGAGGCTGATTAAGTACAGTAACAAAGCTGATAAAAACGCTCTGCTATATGACACAGTTAAAAGCAAAAAATTCGACCCTCTCCGTGTTTCCAAAGAAACAACTACTAATTGTTGCAATTTGGTGTCGGTGGCTTGCAGATATGCAGGACTCAAGACTCCTCGCAAGTCATCAGCAAAAACTCTTCCCCAGAAGTGGGAGAAATACGGATTCAAAGTTATCCCCTACAAGCATGGCAAAACGAAGCTAATGCGAGGGGATATTTTAGATGCTAACGAAAAGCCGAAAGTTCACACGGCTGTCTATTTAGGAGGCAAGTGATGGATAAATTTCTCAACAGTAACGAAACAGTTTACAGACTCGCAAGAACCATAGTACAGGGCATTCTCGGTGTGATTGCGGCTAATCTCGATTACATTGTCGGCTATGGGCATTTTTCGACAGGAACAAGAGCAATCATCGTTGCGCTTGTAATGGCTGTTCTGTCCCCGATTATGAGCGAATTAGGAGCACATATCAGCCCTGTTGATGACGAGGACGATGAGGACGAAATCGATGACGAGGACTACGATGAGGATGTATCTTACGGAGGCGAAGAGTAATGGCACTTCTGACAGTAGAGAAGAGAAAAAAATACTTCAAAAAACTCGGACTCGGTGAGTACAACAAGAAGAACATTCTTAAACTTCAGCGCAAGTATATGCTCCGTGACAAGGACTATGATGGAATTTACGGAAAAGATACGGACGCTCTTTTGAGGCATTTGTACAACTGTTGGAGGGTAGCACCGTCATTTGATCCGAAAGAGTTCAGATGCAAATGTCATGGGCGATTCTGCTGCGGATTTCCTACTCGCATGAAGGTGAAGGAACTGAAGCATCTACAGGCTATCAGAGACCATTACAAGAAGCCAATGATAATTACATCGGGTCTTCGGTGCAGAGGGTTCAATGCCGAATTAAGCGGCTCAAGCACAAACTCACGGCACTTAACAGGCTATGCTTGCGACTTTTATATGCAAGGGGTCACTGATACGCTTGCCAACAGAAAAAAGGCTGTGAGATGGATTAAGAAGCTGAAAAACCATCACTACACCTATGGCAATGGAATAAACAGTTATGGCTACGAAGTCTATGCTCCGAACATGGGCAATGCGCTTCATACAGATACAAGGTAGGTGAGGGACATGAATGACGGAATAATCATAGCTGTGGCAGGATTCTTGGTAACGCTCATGGCATTGGTGAGACCGATTATCAGCTTAAACACAAACATCACTGCATTGAAAATCAGCATTGACCAACTCAAAGATACATATAGTCAGATGAACAATCGGCTCACCGATCATGGCAAAGACATCGACAAAATGCGTGAGACTCTCGCTAACCATGAAGTGAGAATTACAACGCTCGAGAAGTAGGAGGGCTTAAATGGCACAGAAAATCAATTTGGACATAACTCCATCAGAATTTATGCCTGTACTGTATTATAGTCAAGGCGATGTTGGCAGAGAGTTCAAGATCGAGATCGTTTCAAAAGATGGTTACGATATCCCAAGTGGAGCAACAGTGACCATACAGGCAACAAAGCCAAGTGGACTTGGGTTCACTGTCAGCGGTTCTATAGCCGACAATGTTGTGACTATCGTTAGCACAGCAGAAATGACAGACGAATACGGCAGATTTCCTGCTGAACTCAAAGTAGTCAGCGGTAACACAACGCTCTTCACAGGCAACGTGCTCATGATTGGCAAGAAGAACACTCACCCAGAGGGAACTACTGACGGATCACAGGAGACTTTAATCCCAGAACTGACAGTGCTCGTTCAACGTGCGGAGTCGGCAGCAGAAACAGCGGTGCAGGATGCGATCGAGGCGGCTGACACCAAAGTCAACGAAATTCTTGACAATCTGCCAGACGAAGTTAGTCAGTTAAAGAGCGATGTATTAAATTCGAAACCTTTCGCAAAAAGGAATATTTACTCTCTCATTAACGCTACGGATGGCTCTTATATCAGCGCAGACAATGGGGCCGAAGTCGCAACAAGCATAGTCGGCCATACTGATTACATAGATTTGTCTGGCTACTATGGGAAACTGACGATGTTCTTCGTTGCTTATGGCGGTGGAGTAACCTATCAAGGGGCGTTCTACGATGAGGACAAAAATTATGTCAGCGGATTTAAGCAGACGAATGTCACTGTGGATATGACAGCAGATTTCGATATACCTAAAAATGCAAGATATATCCGTTTTAGCTATATTATTTCTCGAAAAAATGATTACTATATCTTGGCGAACTCGAAAGACAGTTTGGTGTATGAGATGTATACCGAATTTAATGGGGACGTTTTCACCACTGAAAACGCAGAAACAGACCATTATGTTCGTGCTACAGATGGGGCTGTTCTAACTGCAACGGGGGTGTGTGCATCTGACTTCATTAATGTTGAGTTCGCAAGCAAGATAGTTATGCTTCAAGCAAATGGGCAGACACATCAGGGTGCATTCTATGACAGGAACAAAAATTTCGTGAGCGGTTACACTAAACAATGGCACAATGGGAATTACCCTGAAGAATTTACTGTCGATGTCCCCAAAAATGCTGCATATATACGAATTTCATATATCGCCTCGCTTGCGAGCAATTACTATGCGATATTAATAGCTGCGGATCGTGCCAGCATCGGTGACATAATAGCGCAAATATCTTCGTATTATAGCAATGCACGATTTTCAGAAATGAAAATGAACTGTTTAGGTGACAGCATTACATACGGATATATTCCAGACAGTGGAGCGCAGATGCAAATCCCTTATCCAACCACTATCAAGTCTATACTTGGTCTTGCCGAAGTTAGGAACTACGGAATCAGTGGGAGCACCCTTGCAAAGAACAGCGGTAATTATCAGCCAATGTGTGTCAGATATGACGACATGGATGATGATGCAGATATCGTGCTTGTATTTGGTGGCACAAATGATTACGGCAGAGCGGTGTACTCAGCACTCGGCACTATAACTGATACTGTTAATTCAACGATATATGGAGCGTTAAACATTCTGTGTGAGGGATTGATTACCAAATACCCGAAAGCATTAATTTTCCTCTGCACTCCATTGAAGAGAGCAGACAAGACAGGTGCGAACGGTGGCGGTTATACGCTTGAAGATGTGGCTGAAGCTATCAGAGCTGTCGGACTCAAATTCGGGATGCCTGTTTTGGATTTAGACTCCAAAGGTGGCTTTTATATCAGCAACGAGACATTCAGAGCACAGTACGGTGGAAATGACAAGTTGCATCCGAACCAAGCATTTGATACGGAGCATCTTGCACCAATGATCGCAAGGTTTATCGGTAGCACGATTTAATAAGGAGGTCGAGGCAGATGTATAAGTTAAATTCGGAAGAAATATCAGAAGCAAGAATGCTTGAATTGATAGATGACTTGTCAATGTTCCCATACGATCCGTCAGATGTCGGAATAACTATAGACGAAAGAAAGCAGAAGTATCTGTCAGAGTTAGAAAGCCGTGGCGATCTCAAGATTTCTGATGCGCTCATGATTAGCAAATTTTAACTGACTAAATTCCTAAAGATTTCTTGAATGGAAATGTGGTAACAGGAGGGCATAATGCTCACGATAGACAAGAACAACAGGATCACGCTCACAAGAGGTGACACACTCACTCTCGAACTGACACTGACCAACAAAGACGGCGCTGCATATCAGCCAGACAGCGGAGACACATTGCGCTTCGCTGTCTCAAAGGGATATGAGGGCAGTGCAACTTATAACCTCGCATATGAGCAGAGTATACCTACGGACACGCTTACATTCACTGTTCCGTCAGCTTCTACGAAAACGCTAACATATGGCATATACAACTATGACATAGAACTGACACACGCTGATGGTGCAGTTGATACAGTTATCAGTTCGCAGATAGAGATTACAGGCGAGGTAAAGTAAATGCACGTATACGGAGTTATAGAGGGTAGGCTTGCATTGGGAGCGATCAGTGCTTCTGTAACTCCCGATGTTCACATCATCGGTTCTGTGAGTACAGGGCAACGCATGAGCGGTGCATTAACGCAGAACATCAAAGCATCTGCAAAGTTATCATCCGAAAGAAAAGTATATGCAACGCTCTCGATCCCTTCGGCCATCGGTGCAAACGCTTATAAGGGTGTCTATGAGGTGACACCGACAAAGGAAACACAGACACTTGAAACTGTCGGAACGCTCTTGCAGAAGAATGTGGTAATAAATCCGATACCTAAAAATTATGGGCTAATCACTTGGGATGGCTCTACATTAACGGTCTCATAGGAGGGCATAAATGGCACAGAATGTCGTTATTAACGGAGTAACATATCAGAATGTTCCAGAAGTAGATATACCGAAGAGCGGTGGCGGTACTGCGAAATTTTTCGATACCGCATCAGCCGACATCACTTCTGCGGATATACTGACAGGCAAAACAGGATTCGGAGCAAGCGGCTCTGTATCTGGCTCTATGGTAAATAATGGGAGCACAGGCGGCTCGATTTCGACCAAAGCAGGAACAGTGACTATTCCTGCAGGATACACAAGCGGCGGAACTGTCTCTATAGCTTCATCGGAGCAGAATAAGATAGTAGCATCCAACATAAAGAGCGGTGTAACGCTTCTCGGTGTTGCAGGATCACTTGCTCTGCCGTCAATATCGCAGGACTCAACGACCAAAATACTGTCCATCTCATAGGAGGTGGCTTATGGCAAACATAACTCTCATGGGTGCATCCTATACGGATGTTCCTGCTGTCACACTACCGAAAACAGGTGGCGGCACTGTCACGTTCTACGAGAATGGTGGCGGTAGTAGTCAAGGCATTTACTGCGGTACATCCGCACCTGCATCAGCACTCGGCAGCAATGGCGATATATACATTCAGATGCAGAGCGGTGGAACAGTAGAAGCATATCCGAATGACTATACTTCGCAGAACATGAATAGCACATCACATTTGAGTGATTGTATCGGTGTGTCTGCTGAAGATGGTACATCTACATCCAACACATACAGTTCGGGTTCATCCGTTACAGGCACAGCAGACTACACATTTGACCTGTCGAGCATACCAAGTAACGCAACGATCACAAGTGTATCGCTTGCGGTCAAGGCACATGAGGAGAATGCTTCGAGGTCAACCTGTACTATTCGTGCATATGCAGGGTCAACAGCAAAAGGCTCATTGACTACAGTTAACGGCACATCGAATACGATCTATAACGTTTCGGTAGGCTCTTGGACAAGGCCAGAACTCGACAGTTTTGTTATGCGGTTGTCTCTCGGATATTACGGAGGCCTTATCGCAGGTGCTACACTAACTGTTGAGTACGAAGCATCCGCACAGTGGGCTGTTGAACTGACAGGTGATGCAGACAGTTGGTCGGTTAGCGGTGATAACATTTATCAGAAAAATAGTGGAACATGGTCGAAGGTCTCAAGCGTGACACTCGACTCCACTATATCGAAAAAATGAGGCGGCTCGGTAAGCCGCATGGGTTTACCTCTCTCAATACGCAAAAGACCCTCGATTGAGTTCGGGGGTCTTTTTTGCGTTCGCCTTATCACTTATTCTATTGGAGGAATGGGGGCTATGCCCACATAGATTATAGCATAAACCTGTACAAATGCATATCCACACGATGGTTGATGTCGATTTGTACAGAAGATCAGTACAGTATTTCCTTCGGCTGTCCCTGTTCGTCAATGACAACACCTTTTATGAGCCTCCTCCAGAATGCTCTTTTGTTCTCATCTGTCAAAGTCTGATACAGGTCTCTCCATCCACTCACAAATTGTACAGGCTTGGCGGAAGGGGCTTTCGATAGGTCTGCTATTTTCTTCTGAAGTTCCGATGTCTTTTCTTTGTACTCATCTGATCCGATATTCCCAAGTAAGTACATATCATTCAATCGCTTGAGCCTGTCCCTGTACTTCTGCGGATTCTCTCGTTTTTCTTTCGGCTTCTTGGTGACTCTGACTTTGAAGTCTTGCTCGATGTTCTCAAGTAGCCACTTTTCTAATTTTGGTTCGCTCACATTGTGTGTGCTCTTACAATCTCCGTAATACCGATATGCGCACCGATAATACTTGCGTTCTCCGTCAAAGCATCCTCCAAGTTTCCTGCCACAGATCGGACAGTGAATCAGACCTGTAAAAAGGTAGACTCTCTTCTTCGATGCGTGTTTCACGTTGCGTTTGATTATGGCTTGCAACGCATCCCATTCAGACGGAGACAGGAGCGGTTCACAGTATGCCTTATTTGACCGATATTCGCCTTTTAAGAGGGTTTTGCGGAACAGCTTGAGCAATCGTGTGTGATTGAATGTCAAGCCGTATTTTTCGTTGATATAACGTGTAGTAGCGTGTGCTGATTGATAAGTCATGTAGTGGTCAATGGCATCTTTTACTATGTGGATGTCATCAGAGAATACTACGTGTTTGTTTTCTATCCTGTAGCCGAACGGAACTGACCCTCCAAGAACTTTCCCTTGCGACACTAACTGACTTTGCACATCTTTGATACGCTCCGATGTCCTGTCAGCCTCATCCTGTGCTATGGACAACTTGATGTTGACATAGAGCCTTCCAGAAGCGGTCGATGTATCGTACTCCTCATTGATTGCTTTCCAATACACCTTATGCTTTTCGAGTATGTCCTGCACTTTGTAGTAGTCTCTGATGTTTCTGAACCATCTGTCGAGTTTGGTGAACAGTATCATGTCTGGCTTAACTCTCGGTAGGTCTTCGAGTAGCTGAACCATAGCAGGACGCTTGTTGTATGGTTTCCGACCGCTTATTCCCTCATCTTTGTATGTGCCTAATATGACATGGTCATGCTGCCGACAGAACTCTGTAAGCGCATCCTCCTGTGCATCGAGGGAATAGCCGAATTTGACTTGCTCTTCGGAGGACACTCTGATGTATAGGAAGACTTTCATAGCGATAACCTCTCGGCTAATTTCAGCATTAACTCAACATCCTTGCTTGGCATTTGCATGACGATGGAGAAAAGCCTGTACAGATCGGGGCGGTTCTGCATCTCTTCTGCGAGTATGTCTTCTGGGGCTACTTCGACAGTTCTGGTTCGGTCGGTAGTAAGGTCTTCGAGGGAGCAGTGCAAGAACTCACAAATTTTGTCGAGCATTTTCGACTTTGGCATAGATCGTCCATTGTACCAGTAAGTGACAGTGGCGGTCGATGCTCCTGTGAATCGAGCAAGATCAGCCTGTTTTTTGTTCTGTAAGTATAACAAATTACGCAAATTGTGCGAGAAAATCTCTTGTGCTGACATGGCTATGTCCTCCTTTCCTTGTTTTAATTTAGCAAATGCTCACAGACACTGCAATAATTCTGAATAAATTTTAACATAGAGTGAATCTTTTTATTGACACGCTAAATCTAACCGAGTATAATCTAACTGTAAGTTAGCAGATGGCAGAACACATCAGCGAGACATTTTAGGGAGGTGATAACTTGAGAGGACGAAAGAGACGAACGCTGAAGGAGTGGAGACGAGAGCGCGATCTGACGCTCAAAGAACTGGGAGATGCTGTCGGAGTATCCTATGTAACCATTCACGGATGGGAGAACTACCGAAGCGAACCAAGAGCAAGCGATATTGCAAAACTGGAAAAGGCATTAGGCATCAAGTGGTCTGATGACGTTCTTTATAATGCAAACAACGCTAAATCTAATTGAGCAGGTGCTAACAATGGATGAACACATCATATCAACACTTGCCGATCTAATCAGCAGACAGGAAGGAGTAACAACATGGTTAGAGAGATTATCGGAAACATCATCATAGGGCTAATGTCCATGAGCATAGGCTTGGCAATGGTTATCGCAGTAGCAATGAGTTAGGAGGAATGAACATGAACGACATCAGCAGGAATGACATGAACGAGAAACACAATCCATTGGATTACTACACAGGCAGAATCAGATCATTACAGGAACAGCTTGAGAACGCACAGAAGAGGGTAGCACTGAAAGACGAGTACATCAACAAACTCGAAAAGGCTCTCGCAGAAACTGCAACAAAGTGTGCAAAACTCGAAAAGGCATACATTGCGGAGGCTATGAGGAATGTGGAAGTGTAAGATGTGCGAATCGGTATTTTCGACACCAGATTATGTCGAATACTGTTGCGAGGACTATGCAGGAGTTAGTTCCATGTTTGAAGACATGCACTATAGCACATATCCTGTATGCCCGTATTGTGGCGATGAGGACATCGAAAGCTATTGGGAGGAGGATGATGATGAGTAGACTAAACACGCTCGAAGAGATGGTCAGAGCGATCCTAAAGGACAATCCGAAAGCCAGAGACGATGACAGAGTGCTGACTCTGGAAGTATGGTGCAAGGTCTTCGGAGTGAATCCGTGGTCTCCTGTATCAGAGGTAATGAGAAATAAAGACCTACCATCGCAGGAAAGCATCGGCAGAGTCAGAAGAAAAATACAGGAAAAAGACCTGTCCCTGCGTGGATCAAAGAAAAAAGAAGCGGTCAGAATGGCTGCACAGGTTGATTTCATCGAGTACAGTAATTCGGACAGGTACGAAAGTATAATCTAAACAACTGTTCTTATAAGGAGGTAGAGTTAATGACAGACAATATCAAGTATGAAATCACAAAGTTTATCGGCACAATCAGCGAGAGAAATGACGGATACGGCAACAGGTGGACAAAGGAAGTGAACCTCGTTGCATGGAACGGCAGAGACGCAAAGGTCGATATCAGAGAGTGGAACGCAGATCATTCGAGAATGTCAAAGGGCATCACACTGACCAGAGAAGAGGCAGAAGTTCTCTACATGAGACTTGACGGTTTTCTGAAGGAGGGCAAGGAATGAAACTGAAAGAACTTATGCCACAGATAGACAAGGGTGTCCGCATAGGGACAGATAGAGGTCAGAGCGGTTTCGTTTACTGCGGGCATTCAAAGAACTGTGACCTTGTCACGCTCGACAGGACGGTATTCGCGAAGAAGTGTACCTACATCATATCGCGCAAAGACGATATCAGAGCGTTGCAGGAAAAACTTAAACACCCACACAAGCGGTATAGCGAATACTACAAGAGATCGAAAGGCAAGTTCAAGGAAGGAAAGCCGATGCAGTTCGAGGAATGGAAAGCTTTCATTAGTTCGGAACTGGTGAGAGCAGAAGCAAACATGAACTCGGCAATTGACAGCCTCATGCAGTATCAGAGTTTCCGTGACAGAGAAGTAGTAGACGTATATGCATCAATCTCACAGCCAGATACCGACATCATAATCGTTGATGGTGACGAAGCAGGTGACTACTGGGATGAGGAAGAATACAACAGGAGGGCTAATGACGAAGAATAAGACAAATGAAAAGTACACCCGAAGGTGCACCAATCACGCAAATACAGTGTACACCTTCGAGAACAATATTTCAACAAGGAGGTTCACTAATGAGTAAAAAGGTATTGATTCTGGGGAGATCGGGGAGCGGTAAATCAGCAAGTCTCCGAAACTTCTCAAAGGGCGAAGTCGGAATCATCTCTGTACAGGGCAAGGAATTGCCATTCAAGACGGACATACCGACATTCACTCCAAGAATGAATGAGAAGACGTTCAACAAATATCCAGACGTTATGGCAGCGATCCGCGATGCAAAGACGAAAGTTCTTGTCATAGACGATGCGAATTACCTCATGTCCGATGAGTTTATGAACAGGAGTGGAGAACGCGGATATGAGAAGTTCACACAGCTTGCACAGAACTTCTACCAAATGCTTCAGATGTGCGACAGCCTGTCAGACGATGTGACAGTGTACATCATAATGCACTACGAACTGGATGCAGACGGATATGAGAAGCCGAAAACAATCGGCAAGCTGCTTGACGAAAAAATTGTCATTGAGGGGCTTTTTACAACAGTACTCAAGGCGGCTTGTGTAAGCGGTGAGTATGTGTTCATCACAAGAACAGCAGGGAATGATTGCATCAAGGCGCCTATAGGTATGTTCGCAGAGGCACAGATTCCAAATGACCTCAAGGCTGTTGACAGGATCATCCGTGAATATTACGGCATGGAGATTCCATACTAACAGGAGGTGAGCGGATGGATCATAAGGCATACCGAAGTACAGAATATTGGTTCAACCTTCGCCACAGGCTGTTTATTGAACGCGGAGGCAGGTGTGAGAAATGCGGCAAGGTTCTGCATGGTGATAACTATGACATTCATCACATCGATGGCACGTACAGAGAGTTTGATGAAATACCATCTAATCTGATGCTGATCTGTAGGGATTGCCACAAAACCTACCATGAACAGGGTGACTTCCATATACCAAAGGGCATACATGATTTCACTGTTTTGAGCATTGAAGAAAAGCCATCACATGATGGAACTAAACAAGGCTATCAACTGATAGTCACTGTTACAAGGCAGATAGACAAGAAGGAATGCAAGTGTTGGAAATGGATAGAGAAGAACACAGACCATGAACTGTATTTCCGCATGAGCGTAGGACTTCCAGAACACATCAACATCTATACCGCCATAGGCAGACACGGAAGGGCAATGTTCTCACAAAATGAGAGAGGATTCAACCAAGTAGACAGGTTCTTTGCAGAACCAAAATACATAACAGACAACAGGAGGAACTATTAATGATTAAGAAGTTTGACATCGACAGCGCAAAGGAATATGGCGAATTTGAAATACTCCCAAGAGGCGGCTATGTGTGCATCATCAAGGCGGCAAAGGTCGAAGAGAGATCAGACGGCAGCCAAGTTATTGTTCTTGCCGTAGACATCGCAGAGGGCGAATATAAGGGCTACTATCAGAGAGACCTTGAGAGACAGACAGGGGACAAGGTTTGGCATTGCCGCCATTGGCTGAACGTTCCGAAGGATGACGGATCAGAGCATGACGAATGGGACAAACGCAAGTTCAAGACTTTCACTACATCCCTTGAGAAGTCGAATGACGGATACAAGTTCGATTGGGACGAGCAGAAGTTCATCGGTAAGTTTGTTGGCGCTCTGTTCAATTACAGAGAGTTTGAGACATCCACAGGTACTGTCAGCGAAGCACCTAACCTCGCACAGTTCCGTTCAGTGGAATCGATCCGCAAGGGCGATTACAAAATCCCGAAGGACAAGAAGCTGTCTGGCATCGGTGCTATCCCGACATCCAATGAGGCTGTTGACTCCTATGCTGCTGCTGAAATCGACATCCCATTCTAATGAAAAAGGATGGCAATTGGGTCAAAGTGTATCGCAGTGTCCTTGAGTTGCCGTTCTGGAACGAAAAGCCATTCAGTGAGGGGCAAGCGTGGATAGACTTGCTTCTCACTGTCCACTGGGCAAGCGGAGTCGATTATATCGGCAGCCATAAAAGACGCGTTAAACGTGGGCAATTATGGACTTCACGCAAGATGCTCGGTGAGCGTTGGGGATGGCACAAAGAGAAGGTAGGAAGGTTCTTGAACAAATTGGAGTGTGTCGGACTTGTGTCGGTAAGTGTGTCGGCTTATGGGTCGCTGATAACATTGAAAAACCAAGATGTTGAGCCTTGTGATGTGTCGGCAGATGTGTCGGATAGTGTGTCGGATAGCACGTTTCCTTCTATTAATAATAAGAATAAAGAAAGAGAAGAAACTGTCCCTTGCAGGGACGAAGACGATGAGGGCATGACAGAGGAGGAGTGGAATGAGCTTATACGAATACAAGGCTGAAGACCTTGACCGATTCAGAGAAGCGATTCGCCTGTCCTACAAAGATGCACGTCAACGCGGTGACGAACTGGAACTGCGTGAATGCCCTTACTGTCACAGCCAGAAAGATTCTTGGACTTTCGCAGTAAATATCAAGACAGGCACGTTCAACTGTAAAAGATCATCGTGCAGTGTCAAAGGCAACATGATAACACTCGCGAAGGATTTCGGATTTAGTCTTGGACGCGACACAGACGAATATGAGCATACTGGCACATGGAAACGCTTCAAGACATTTTCGGATGCAAAGAGACAGTTTGAATCGAGAGAACCTGCTGTCGAGTACATGAAGTCGCGTGGCATCTCTGAAGAGGTCACAAGACGGTATGAGATAACATCGAAGCCAGAACAAGACAACATAATCGTATTCCCATTCAAAGACGAAGAGGGTGTGCTGACATTCGTTAAATACCGAAATACGGAGTTTAAGAAGGGTGTAACACAGGGCGCGAAGGAATGGAGCGAAAAGGATACAAAGCCGATCCTGTTCGGAATGAACCATTGCACAGATGGCGGCACACTGGTCATGACGGAAGGACAAATAGACTCGCTGTCACTTGCAGAAGCAGGAATCGAGAATGCTGTCAGTGTACCGATGGGCAAGAACGGATTTACTTGGATACCTCACTGTTGGGACTTTCTTGCAAGGTTCGATGAACTGATTGTCTTCGGAGACAGAGAAGGTGACACGATTACACTTCTCGATGAAATGACAAAACGTTTTCACGGCACTGTCAGATTCGTACCGCCAGAAGCGTATCAAGGCTACAAGGATGCCAATGAACTTCTATGCGGCAAGGGTGTACAGGCTGTCCGTGATGCGGTTGAGGCAGCTACGATCGTTCCAGATGATTTCATCAAGGAACTGAAAGACATCGTATCATCAGAACTCGACAATGAGCCGATATTTCAGACCAAAGTCAGACAGCTTGATGCGGTCACAGGCGGTATGTATGCAGGTCAGTTAATCATCCTTACAGGTGAACGCGGTCGAGGCAAATCGACTTTTGCTTCACAGCTTGTTGTCAATGCGGTTGCTTCTGGAGTCAAAGCGTTCCTGTATTCTGGGGAAATGACTAATGCATCCGTCAAGGAATGGATTGAACGGCAGATAGCAGGTGCTGATTGTATCAATGTTGAGATCATGCCGAACGGATACGAAAAGACACATATCAATGCGATGTATCTCGATGATATCGCAAAGTGGCATGAGGGCATGGTGTACATCTATGACACTGATGCTGCCATCAATAGTGAGGACGAGGGAATCGAGAAGGATCTGCTCGGCAAGATACGGAAAGCTATAGTGCAGTACGGATGCAAGTTCATTGTCATCGACAATCTCATGACAGCACTGGATGATAATCTGCAATTCGACATTTACAGACAACAGGCTGTCTTTGTTAAGAAACTTAAACGAATGGCATCGAGGTTCGGAGTGGTAGTGCTTCTGATAGCGCACCCGAAAAAAGCATCGAGAGAAGCAAAGGGCTTCGAGAATGATGATGTACTCGGTTCAAGTAACATAACCAACTTTGCAGATATGATCCTGCGCTACGATGTACCAAGTAAAAAGGAAACTGACATGAACAAGCGTGTTCTGGAACTTACCAAAAGCAGACGTACTGGAGTACGAAAGACAATAAATATGCTTTATGACGCGAAGTCGAAACGCATCAGTGACAGTGAGACAGTTCTGAATGAGCCGTTGCTGCCTGTTGATGGGTTCGACCCAGTAGAAGAAATCCCATTTTAGGAGGCGAAATGACGAAAATTAACGGATGCAAAGACCCTTGCTTCGGCTTGGTAGAAGGTGTGTGCATGATACTGACAGAACAGAAGGATTGTGGAATTGAATGCCCATTCTACAAGCCACAGGGTTGCGAGGATTGGATTAAACGAGAAGAAGGTGCAGAGATATGGCTGATTCCTCCAGAAGAGTACTATGCGAAAACTGCGGACAAGAGTACGAGATTTGGCAAATGAGAAGCTACAACATCGGCAAGAAGGTGATGTACATCTGCCCTGTATGTAACAAGCACGGGCAAGTCGATGCGGCAGGATTCGGCATAGCTATGGCACTGAAGAAACGGAAAGGATTCGAGTAATGTTAAGCGCAGGAGACATAATCTACAGATGTCGCAAGTACAGAGGTTACACACAGAGAGAACTTGCGCACAAGGCAGGAGTATCGAAGTCTATGGTCTATAGTGCCGAAAACAACACGAGCGCACCAAGATACGATACTGTTCTGAAATGCCTTGAGGCTTGCGGATTCACACTGAAGCTTGCGGAGAAGGACTACTGATGAAAGTGTACATGCGAGTAACCGATGACGAATATGAGTTCCCTGTTGCAATAGCAGACACACAGGCAGACCTTGCAAGAATGGTCGGTGTTGGCACTAATACAGTGTGCTCGGCATTGTACAAGGTTCGGAAGTGGGGAAAGAAGTCGGTATACAAGGAGGTAGAGATAGATGACGAGATGGATCAAAATCATTGACATGAACGAGCCACACGCATTCTTCCGCAAGAAGTGGTATTGCCCAGATTGCGGAATGTGGCAGACATACGGAGAGACAAAGTACTGCATGAACTGCGGTGCGCTGATGGAAACGGAAGGAGAAGACAATGATTGATCTAATCAACAGGCAGGATGCGATAGATATCCTGTACAAGTGTACGCCGTTTGACTCGGACGGAATCAAGCTGATGGAGCGGCTCGAAGAACGTATCAATGCCTTACCATCCGCAGACAGACCGCAACCTGATGAATTCGTGGAGCGCATGAAGAATCTGCAAATAGAAGTCAATTCTGTTGCACCAACTGTTGAGCATAAGTGCGGACATTGGATATATCACGTTGATGATTTATTCCCAGCTGAAAGCACTCAAGAATGTAGTGTGTGTCACGAAGAAGAATTCATGAGCATTTGCAATGAAAACTTCTGTCCGAATTGCGGAGCAAGAATGAAAGGAGCAGGCGATGAGGGTTAAGGAGCTTATTACAAGGCTTCTTGATGAGCCAATGGATGCTGAAGTCTGTTTGCAAGACCCGACTGAACACATGTCTAATGGCACTATGTGCAAGGGTTACTTATTCGACATCACCTATATTGAGCCGTGGAACAAGCACCGCATCTGCATAAATTTCAACGATTGGAGAAGGGACAATGAAGCTGATTGATGCTATGTGTAATGTATTGGTACTGTGGATTGTCATCATGATTCTTGAGGGTATTGCGATTAAGAACGGCTACAGAGGCGAATTGGCATCACAAGATGCAAGGCTTATCTTTGACGGATTGGTGATAGCAGGAACGCTTATGAGCAAATGAAAGGAACAGACGATTTGGAAGATAGGGAGCGTGATCGTAGATGAATAGATACATAGAAGAAGATGCGATAGCAGAACAGATAAAAGACCTTCTGCTGCCAATAAGTTTGATGCTTAACGATATAGCGCAAAGGAAAATAGAGAACGCACCATCAATCGATTTAGTACGTTGCAAGGAGTGCAAGCATTGGAACAACGAGACAGACATGACATATTGCGACAGAACCGTGTGGTTCGGAACGGACGCAGATGACTACTGTTCGTTCGGAGAAGTGGAAAGGAGCGAGTAGATGGCAAGATACTACGTGGAAAAGGATGGCGAGTGGAATATCTTCAGCACAATCATAGACGACTTCCTTTTCGATGAGTTTATTTGCCTTGACGCTCTAAAAGCAAGATTGTTATATGAGCGGTTCAAGGAACTAACTGAAGATATAGATTCATTACTGACGGATAATCCGAGAGTAAACGTAATGACATATAGCGAAGCCATCGAACGAAAGCGAGCCGATACTCCGCAGATGGAGAACCCTTGCGGTAACTGCCAAGAGTTTGACTGTGACGGATGTGAGCATAAGAAGACGGAAAGGAGCGAGTAGATGATACCTGAACGAGAACGTGAAGCCCTGATGAGGCTGACGATGTGTGCAAGGGGCGAATGCTCAATGTGTAAATACGAAAAAACTTGCACCATCAGCTTTCAGTATGAACTTGCAACAGAGAATATGAACATCTTGGCTGACGCATTAAGGGTGTCTGATACTCCGCAGACGGATTGCCAGTGGCACGATGACAATGCGATGTGTAACCGATGCGGCGAAACTGATTGCCCGTGGAAGTAAACAAAATACCCGCCATGTTACGCATCTTTGAGAGGCTCAGCGGGTTCATACAAACATTATATCACCAATAACTGCCGTAAGGAAAGGAAGGTAATCCTCGTTTGTCACGGCAGATTGGAATAGTAGGGTAACACCGATGGGCAGCGGTATATCTGCCCACACAAATTATGAGCAAATACACAGAAGACAAAGAGAGAATGGATGAGATAGCCGAACGCATAGCTAATCGGCAGCCGATAAAAGAATGGTCAGCTATCTATTGGTTAGCCGTTGCTGTCGGTCATATCCTTGAGTGGATAGAGAGGAGATCAAAATGAGTTTATGGGCTTATGAGCCGTGGAAGTGTGACGGAGAATTCTGCCCAGAGGATTGTGACCACTGTTACAAGTCACGCATAGAACAAGACGGCTTCATTACATGGGAGACAGAACAAAATGAGACTATATCTGATGCACAGAGAAGCGTATCTGAATTATCTGAAAGCGCAGACTAGAGTTGAGGAAATCCTTGACGAAAGGGAGCAATTGATACAAAGTGTCATGCCTAAAAGTTCATTAGCCGAACATGAGCGTGAGTTCCTGCCGACAAGTGTTCCTGTCAAAGGCAGAAGCATGAACAAGGCAGAGCGCTATGCGATCGAGATGGAAGAGAGGCTACTCAAGACAAGACTCGAAGAGGCTACTGATGCTCTGGAACATCGAAAGCTTATTCTGTCGGAAAGAGAATCAGAACTGCGGAAGAGTCTCGACATCTACAATCTCGTGTACACAGCGAAGTGGATAGACGGAAAAAAGGTTGAGGCTATCGTCAAGGATACAGGATATTCGAGAAGCCAGATATACAACATAATCAGATATCTGACAGGAAAAGTGGGGAGGTATTGAATGAGAGAAGCAATACGAACGCCATGCAATCGAACCTGTAACTGTGAATGGGGTTCTAAAACCTGTATGCAGAAGCGTGGGTACATATGGAACTACGTTCTCGGAAAGTGGAGCAGAGACGAATACGGAAACATCCATAGATCAGCGAACAGGGAATGCGACTATACGATGTCAGAACAGATGACACTTTTAGGATGGACAGTGAACAATGAATAGCAGAAGAAAAGGCAAAGCAGGAGAAATGAAAAATGTTGAAAGGTGGAGACCAGTTGTCGGCTTTGAAGGGTCGTATGAGGTAAGCGACTGCGGAAGGGTTAAAAGCATACCGAGGACTACCACAAAAGGCGGATTGATGAATCTTCATATAAATGGGCGCAATGGGTATGTATATGTGCCTTTGTACAAAAATGGGCGTATACATAACAAGCGAGTTCACATACTCGTTATGGAGGCGTTTACTGATTATCGCTCGAATGGGTTTGATCCGTCTCATGTTATTGATCACATAGACGGATGTAAAACAAACAATCACCTGTCAAATCTTGAAGTTGTAACTCAAGCAGAAAATGACCGAAGAGCAAGGCTTAAAAAGACGCAACGATATAACGGTGTTGAAATAATAGATTTAGATTCAAAACAAATCTATAAAAATTATACCGACGCTGCGAGATCGGTTGGTGGCAGTTTAGGAGAAATGGTGGCAAGAGTATGCCGTGGAGAGAGAAGCCATTATAGAGGCAGACATTTTGCTAAATATTCGGATTACGTCAATGGCACAATTCCAGAATATAAAGGCGGACATACAAAAGGAGTTAGCAAATCGTTATGGCGATAAATTCAAGACGAAAAGGCGCTGAAGGCGAAAGGAACCTTTGCAGAAAACTACGTGATTACGGCTATGATGTGCGAAGAGGTCAGCAATACAGCGGAGCAAATGGCGATGCTGATGTAGTAGGCATAGAAGGGTTACACATAGAATGCAAGTGCTATAAGAGCGGTCACGGCAAGACATACGAATGGTTAGATCAATCAGCAAAAGATGCAAGAGAAAATGAGACCGCTGTTGTGATGCACAGGAAGGTAAGCACAGAAGACAGAGGGAATCAGTGGCTTGTAACACTCTCACTCGATGACTTTATGAGGCTGTGGAAGTTGGGAATGAAATAGCACACAATCGGACTTTGAACCTGTTAAAATGTTACTGTCAATGATTAGATGCTTTTCATAAATACATGTATCACTCCTTTCCAAGAGTAGGCGGTAGCAATACCGCCTTTTCTTGTGCGGTGAAAAAAGGCGATATTTGACCTGCGAGAGGAGTTAAGTGTTGTAGTGTCTAATCGGTCAACTTAAACTTAAACATCGCTCAAATCTAAAATAAATGGACTACAACAGCAGACGATGGCTCAAGTTAAGAGAGAGAGTATTGAAGCGTGATAACTATCAATGCCAATACTCCAAAAGATTCGGAAGACTAATACAGGCTAACACTGTGCATCATATCTTCCCTGTAGAAATGTATCCGCAATATCAGTGGTGTGAATGGAATCTGATATCTCTATCAGCCGAAGCACATAACATCATGCATGATCGTGACAGCCATGAACTAACAGCAGAAGGTATCAGACTACAGGAAAGACTACGGAGACAAAGGCATGAAGATATATCTCAATGACAAAGTAGTTCTGTTCAGATGCGACAGGAAGAAATGTAAACGCTGCAACAGTATGTGCAATCACACATCTGACATATCTCACGCAATATTTGACGGAGAAAAAGCCTTTGAGGATATGTGCGACTATGTGGTGATGGAAACAAACGGATAACCGCAACAACAATGACGATACGACACAGGTTGCAAACTGTGAAAGGGAGAGTTTTCACCTTCTCTCCCTTTTTTCGTGTCAGAGCAAAAGAGGTGAGGAAGGTGAAGAAAAATGAGACACGCAGCAGATTATGATGCAACGATCAGAAGCATGAGAGCGCAAGGATATAAGTCGCACGAAATTGCCGAAGCTATCGGCATATGCAAACGATCGGTTCAGAACTATTGCCAACAGAATGGGATAACAGTTCCAGAAGAACTCAAGGCACAAGTTATCAATGGCAGAATGTCAGAAAAACGAGTAGCCGAAAAGATCAAAGAGGTAAGCAACGGAAACCTCGAGTATATAAGAGGCTATGTGCGGAAAGAAGATCCTATTGTAGTTAGGTGTCTGACTTGTGAGGCTGAATACGAACGGACATATCACAACATTGTGCATATGGGCAAAACCAAATGTCCTTATTGCGAAAAGCAGAAACGTGCTGATCTTGAGACCGCAAAGCAAATAAAAAAGCAAGCAGCCGAAGCAAGCAAAGCAGAAATGCGGAAACGAAAAGCCGTTGCATTATTCGTTCACAAGTTGAGTCGGTTACATGAATGTCCTGTGTGCGGCACAAAGGTGTATAAGTATAAGTATTGCTCTGATATGTGCAAGCACAAGGCATATAACAAACAACACAAAGTAAGCAGAAGAGTCAAAGTCAAATCTGCGATGGTAGATAAAGATATAACTTTAGAGTCGCTATACAAGAGGGACAAAGGCATCTGCTATTTGTGCAAAGGTAAATGCGACTATGAGGATTATGTTGTGAGGAACGGAGCATTCATCACAGGGGATTGGTATCCAAGCATCGACCACATCAAACCGCTGTCAAGGGGCGGTAAACATTCTTGGGATAATGTAGCATTGGCTCACTTCAGATGCAATACGCTCAAACGTGACAACGAATTATCCCCCTCGGGTGTTAAATTTTTTTAGAAATAAATACACGAA
>Ga0247608_10001405_pt1 | contig 33498 bp, 26 predicted proteins | sample 176DNAGHGlowgp2_FD_193490 | JGI IMG/M metagenome (GOLD analysis project Ga0247608, IMG submission 193490) | Sheep rumen microbial communities from Palmerston North, Manawatu-Wanganui, New Zealand - 1766 DNA GHGlow gp2 | ecosystem: Host-associated > Mammals > Digestive system > Stomach > Rumen ...
GACATGGTCTTTGTGGACGGCGACCACCACTACGAAAGCGTGAAGAAGGACACCGAGACCGCCTTCAAGCTACTGAAAGGCGACCGCAGCATCATCGTTTGGCATGACTACGGCCTCGACCCCGAGACCATCCGTTGGGACGTGATGGGGGCCATCCTCGATGGAACGCCTGCCGAAAAACGCAAGCATATCTACCACGTTTCCAATACTTTGTGCGCTGTTTATCTGCCTGATGACTTCACCACGCATAAACTTGTGCCTTACGAACTGCCCAAGAAATACTTTGAAATCGACATTAAAACACACATAATTGAATAAATGTACGGCTGCCCAATCCCCCTGCCCCCTTTGGAAGGGGGAATTGTGACAGCCCTACAACTAAACAACTGACAACTGCAAACTAACAACTGATGAATATCCTGCACCTCCTAAGCTGGTTTCCCAGCCCCGACGACCCCACCTTGGGCAACTTCTGCGTCCGAATGATCGACGCGCTGCCTGAGGAATGCCATTCCGTCATCCTTTCCGTCTGTGACGGCAAGGACATGACGAAATCCTTCGAGGTCAAGGAGATAAAAGGTGCACGCCACACCCATGTGCAGATCTATATCCGTCCGCCAAAGGTCAATGCCATTCGCAAACTGAAGATGTTGCGCATGTACCAATACGGTTTGAAATACATCAAAAAACATTTCTTCGAGCCGGATTTGGTGCATCTGCATGTGGCCTATCCGCTTGGGCAAGTGGCTTTATTGTGGAAGAAACTGTTTGGTTACAAATATGTTATGACCGAACACTGGACCATCTATCAGCCTCAGAACAAGGACGTTTTGATTGGCAGGCTGAAGAAAAAGATTGTCAAGATTGCCAACAATGCCGAGCTCATCATGCCCGTCAGCCTCGACTTGCAGCATTGCATGGAAGGCCATGGCGTACGAAACCATTTTCAGGTGATATACAACTTGGTGAATACGGATATGTTTAAGCTTGGACAGCCGTGCATAGATTCCAGCCTGCGCACAAACCTGCGTGGGAATGACATGCACGGCGGGAAAAAACGAATGCTTCATATTTCGACTTTGCGCGACGAAGCCAAGAACTTCAGCGGCATCCTGCGCGTCGTCGAGAAGCTGAAACAACAGCGTGACGACTTCGAGTTGCACGTCATCCACGACTACGAAGCCCTTGAGTTCAAAGCGTTTGTAACAGAACACCATCTTACCGATTACGTCATTTTCCATGGCAAAAAGACCTCTGCCGAGGTGGCCGAAGCCTACCAAAAAGCCGACTTTTTCGTTTTGTTTTCCAACTTCGAGAACCTGCCTTGCGTCATCGTCGAGGCTTTTGCAAGTGGTGTGCCGGTGTTGAGCACTTCAGTTGGTGGCATTGCCGAAATCGTTTCAGACGAACGCGGCATTCTCATCCCGCAAGGCGACGAGGAAGCCCTGCTGCAAGGCATGAACCAAATGCTCGACCACTGCCGCGAATACGACCGCGAAGCCATTCGCGACTACGCCATAAAAACATTTGCCGCCCAAAACATTGGACGGCAAATATTTGACGTCTATAAGGAAGTCGTTATTCCTTGATGAACTTCACTGTCGAAACAACATCGTTTTCGTCCACGATGCGGACGAAATACACACCGTTGTTCCAATTACGCACTTCCACTTCATTGGTCTGGCCTTCGTAAACCATCTGACCCAAAGCATCAAACACTTTGATTTCCTTCACCTGACTTTCCACCTTGAAATGATCGGAAGCAGGATTGGGGTAAAGGGAGGCTTTTACGACATCCTCACCTATAACTGTAACCTCGATATTGACACTCACGGGGTCGGACTGGCATGTCTCGCCATTGAATTTTGAATAATTAACCACAACAGAATAGGCCGTCATTCCAACCTCATTTGCTGCATCGAAGAACTCTTGTACTTCAGAATCCGTAATTATGGCCACACATGAATCATTCCTATAAATGGCAAAGTCATGGAAATCAGTCACATTTCCAGCCCATTCCCATGTCAGCTCGACACCAAACTCATCAGCATCATACCATTTGTATCGGCCATCAAGTTCGGAAACGGCCCTACAATCAGTAATACAACCAATTTCATAGTCAGTAATATCGCCTACCTCAGGATATCCGTTGGAAGCTACAATCAAATTGTCGTTCCAGTCATAGATTTCGTACGACACTTCCGAAAGGCTGCCATGCGAATAGCAAGTGTTGTCGTACGTCCAGAAGAAAGTGGCGGTCTGATCACTTGGCACATTGCTATACAGGGTAGCAGAGCCGCCATCCCAAAGTCCCACACGCTGCGACACCTTGCCGTCTTCATCAAGCACTGCGATAAACGACAAATCCCAACCATTGTTTCCACTATCGGCCAACTCGAAACGCAAATCGCAAGTTGTGCCAACCATAATCGTGTCACATGTCACCTTACTATGCCCCGCCTCGTTAACCGCATACACCGCATAATAATATGTGCCGTTTTTGTCCACAAAATCACGGTACGAAACATGACCTGTACTCACATGATCGAACTGCATCACCACTTCACCGTCGCGCATGATGACGACCGAGTCAAGTTCTGTAATCGGATCGCCGTTTCGAGTTTGATAAACGGGTGCAATATACAAATCAACAAAAAGCGGAGATCCTCCAAGAGGAATGGGATAAGGCGCAATAAAGCCCTCCTCCACCGCCATCGGCGCATTATAATACTCATCAACGGGGTGGAGATTGAACAATGCGACATGGCTCCACGGGAAGGAATAGAAAGTCAGATAAAAGCCGTCGATGGTGTACCAACCATTGTCGAAGCCCGCCCAGCCCCAGTTGAGGTGGAACATATCGTATTCGTCATAACCGTCTAGGACATAAGCATGGCCACCGTCGGGACCTGAAGAAGCATAATAGAACGGCATACCTGCATCAAGATTGGCACGCAGCATATCATTCCATTCGTCCAAAACATAATAATCCAAGGTCGAAAGATACATATCAGGTGAATACCTGAAATAGTTGATAAAAGCATCAGGGACATCCTGGGAATAAGCGCCGCTGGCATTGGGGCCATAGCCCATATCAACGCTCACACCTGCATGATATTCAAGCAAAGCGACGGCATCGACCTCATATTGAGGACTGGCGAAATCGAGGAAGTCGGGCATCAAATCGAAGCGATAGGTGGCCTCGCCGAAATTGGCCTCCTGCCAGCCGTAGTTGCCATAATAGCTGTTGGCATTGTAGCCGTGGCTGCCAGTTCCCGTGCGCGGCCACTCCCAATAGCGCATGATCTGGCTCATCGTGTTGGCCACACAACCCGACTTGCAGTGCCCGCTGAAGACCGATGAAGGATCTTCAGGCGCCATGTTGTTGTAGAGGTCGGTCTGGTTCCAGATGGACGACAATAGCGGTCCTACGCTGCGGTCGGTCTTTGATGCCGAAAGCCGACCCGTTTTCTCCAAACGCTCCCAATCGGCAATGGCTTCGGCGGTACGTGGAACATCGTTGGCCACCATCTGGCTGAAGCCCGCTTTATAGTTGTCGAAAAAGGTCATCAGACCATCGGGAAGCTGGGCAGTGAAATTGCTCTCGGTGGAATAGCCCAAAATGGGTTTCATCCGGTCGTCTGCACTGACGATGACGAATCCTCTCGGCTGAAGGCCAAAGACATAAAACGCCGCTTGACCATTGTCGGCCACAGCCGTATAGCTCAACACGGCCTGCGACGACTTGGTTTCGGTATTGGCATTCATAAACTTGATACCCAACGACATGGCCTTTTCAACATCGACGGGCTTGGCTTGCAGGCCCATCGTGGCCACCGCAAGCAGTAATGCAAAGAATAGCTTTTTCATGGTATGTTACTTTAATGTTATTCGTCGGAGTTCTTCACCAGCAGGAACTGGTCGGGATTGCTTTCCTTGGGCACATAGCCTTGGTCGTAGACGTAATGGTAAACGGCTCCGGCTTTGGTGGTATAGGTACTCGTAAAGTACTTGAAATCAAAGCCTTTCTCTTTCAGCTGTTGGCGACTGGCAAAGCCTTTGCCGTTCGGGTTCAGTTCGATCAGGATGTTGTGGTTGCGCGCCAAGATGCCGTTGATGCGTCGAATCACGTTGACCTGCTTGTGCGTTTTTTCGTAGTTGTAGCTGTTGCGGCACGAGTCGCAGCAAAACTTCTTGTCGACGCGACCGATGATGGGTTCACCGCAGTAGAGGCATTTTCTTTTTTCTTCTTGTTCCATATTAGTGTAGTTTTATTGTTCGTTTGTATCGGGGATTGAAATCGCCCGTTGACATCTTGTCGCCCTTTCAGGGCTCGTTATTTAGTGAAGACGTACCGCAAGATATTCGCTCCCATCTTCAACGCCTTCTCACGCGTTTCTTGCGAATCGTGGTGCACGCGCTGGTCTTCCCAGCCGTCGCCGAGGTCGCACTCGTAGGTGAAGATGCACACGATGCGGCCTTCATAAATCAGGGCGAAGAGTTGTGGGGGCTTGTTGTCGTGCTCGTGGATCTTCGGCAGGCCATTCGGGAAAGCGTAAGGCTCCTTGAAAATCTCGTGCGTGTATGGTAATTCCACAAAGTCGAGTTCGGGAAACACCTTTTTCATCTGAGGCTCGATGTATTGCCGAATGCCGTAGTTGTCGTCAATGTGGAGAAAACCGCCTGCCAGCATGTAGTTGCGCAGGTTTTGCGCCTCGGCTGCATCGAAGACAACGTTGCCGTGGCCGGTCATGTAGACGTAGGGATAGTTGAATAAGTCGGGACTCGACGGCTCCACGGTCGGCACGTTGGGGTTGATGTCGGTGCCGATTTCTTGGTTGCAGAAACGCACCAAGTTGGGCAACGACGTCGGGTTGCCGTACCAGTCGCCGCCCCCACGGTATTTCAGCAAAGCGATATTGAGTTGCTGGGCCGAAGCAACGAAAGAGAATGACAACAATATAGCAATCAACAGCTTTTTCATTTCATTTGATTTATGAGTTGAATCGTATGGCAAGCCACGATGGCCGCTGTTTCGGTGCGCAGTCGCGCCTCGCCGAGGCTGCATGGCACAAAGCCGTTTTCCTTGGCCAGAGCCACTTCCTCAGGGCTGAAATCACCTTCGGGACCGATGAGTACCAAGGCGTTCTCACCTTTATTATATAAGTCGCACAGACAGTCCTTCACGTCGTCGTCGATCCAAGCAATGAACTTCTGGCCGTCGAAGGGTTGTTTCACCAGTTTGTCGAATGGCACCAAGTCCTCCACTTTGGGCAGGCGCGACTTGATGCTCTGCTTCATGGCCGCCACCATCACCTTTTGGAAGCGCTCCACGTTGGCGGCGCGACGCTCGGAATGGTACGACGTGAACAGCCTCACCTTGTCGATGCCGATTTCCGTGGCTTTCTCCAAGAACCACTCCGTGCGCTCGTTGAGTTTGGTCGGCGCAATGGCGATTTCGAGGTTGAAGCCCCAATGGTCATACCCTTCGCGCTTGTTGGTCAAGTTGACGGTTGCCCTTTTCGGCAGTGCCTCTACCAACTCGGCATCGAAGAGAAAACCCTCGCCATTGGTGACACAGAAGCGCTCGCCTTCGGTCATGCGCAACACCTTGACACAGTGCTTCGACTCGTCCTCGGGCAAGGTCGTCAGGCCTTCTGTGGCGTTGGGTATGTAAAAAACGTTCATCTGTTTGCTTATTCTTGTTGTCGCTTTGCGTCATTGCGAGGAGGAACGACGAAGCAATCCAGATTATAAACATACTTTCTGGACTGCTTCGTGCCTCGCAGTGACGCGAAGCGAGTCGTGAATCACATCCTTTCGGGCATACCAATTCCCAGCAACTCCGAGGCGTTGCGCAACAAAGCGGCCACCATGTCGCACACTTGCAGGCGGAACATGCGGCGGTCGGCGTCAGGCTCCTTCAGGATGCTGCACTCTTGGTAGAACTGGTTGAATTCCTTGGCGAGGTCGAAGATGAAGTTGGCCACCATCGCGGGGCTGCGGTTCTCGGCGGCTTGGTTCAAGACCATCGGCCAGCCGTACATCATCACGATGATTTCCTTCTCCTTCGGCTGCAAGTCGCTGACTTTCACCTCGCTTTCGAGCTTAATGCCTTGTTCCTCAGCCTTGCGCAAAACGGAGCAGATACGCGCGTGGGTGTATTGCACAAACGGGCCCGTGTTGCCGTTGAAGTCGATGGACTCCTCCGGATTGAAGAGCATGGTTTTCTTCGGGTCGACCTTGAGGATGAAATACTTCAAGGCGCCCAAGCCAATGGTGTGATATAGCTTGTCGGCCTCCTCGGGCGAGAGGTCTTTGGCCTTGCCCAGTTCGTCGGAGACGGCCTTGGCCGTGGCCACCATCTCGTCCATGAGGTCGTCGGCGTCGACCACAGTACCCTCGCGGCTCTTCATCTTGCCGTTGGGCAACTCGACCATGCCGTAGGAAAGATGCTCGATGCTGTTGCCCCACTCACGACCAAGACGCACCAACACGCGCTTCAGCACATCGAAGTGGTAAATCTGTTCGTTACCCACGACATATATCAGTTTTTCGGGGTCGTATTCCTTCACACGGAGTTGGGCGGTGCCAAGGTCTTGGGTCATATAGACCGAGGTGCCGTCGCGGCGGAGCAAGAGTTTCTCGTCCAAACCCTCGTCGCGGAGGTCGCACCACACGGAGTTGTCGTCGCGGCGATAGAGGACACCCTTTTCCAAGCCTTCCTGCACCAATTCCTTGCCCAACAGGTAAGTTTGCGATTCGTAGTAGATCTTCTCGAACGAAACGCCCAAGCGCTTGTAGGTCACGTCGAAGCCGTCGTAGACCCATTGGTTCATCGTCTCCCACAGGTGGCGCACCTCGGGGTCGTTGGCTTCCCACTTGCGCAGCATCTCGCGGGCCTCCTGCATCAGCGTCGACTCGGCTTCGGCCTTCGCTTTGGCTTCGTCCTGTTCTTTCTCGTTCAACTCGGCGAAATTGGCAGGCAGCAAGGTCTTCAACTCCTCTTTATATTTCTTGTCGAACAGCACGTAGAAGTCGCCGATGAGGTGGTCGCCCTTCTTGCCCGTCGACTCGGGCGTGCAGCCGTTGCCCCACTTCTGCCAGGCCAACATGCTCTTGCAGATGTGGATGCCACGGTCGTTGACCAGGTTGACGCGTACCACCTTCTTGCCGTTGGCCTTCATGATTTCGGAGACGCTCCAGCCGAGGAGGTTGTTGCGGATATGGCCGAGGTGCAAGGGTTTGTTCGTGTTGGGCGACGAATACTCGATGACCACGTTCTTCCCCGAAACGGGCTTGCGGCCAAACGAGCGGTTTTCGTGGTTCGCCTTGAAGAAATCCATCCAGAACTTGTCGGAAATCAGCAGGTTGAGGAAGCCCTTCACCACCGTGAACTTGGCGATCATGTCCGATTCCTTGATCATCTCGGCCCCCATCTCGTTGGCCAATTGCTCGGGGTTGCGCCCGGCCAGTTTCCCGAAGGGGAACACCACGATGGTCATGTCGCCCTCAAACTCGGGGCGTGTCTTTTGGAAATTCACTTGCTGGACAGGCGGCTCTTGCCCGTATAAAGTCTTGAACGACTTGATAAACAATTCTCTCAGTACTTGTTCTAACATAACGATGAAATAATTTGGCACAAAAATAGCAAATATGCCCCAAACGAAGCGAAAAAAGCGGGAAAAATTGTTTGCAATAGGGTTTTCTTTTCCCACTCTTTCTTTCCTTAATGAATATTTTCCCTATATTTGCACTCACTAACCCGTCGCCCTCGCGGAAACACCTTGGCGACCCTAAAAGAACAAAAGACAAGGCAAAGCGCCTCGCAAGCATCACGATTATGGCAACGCAACAAGACACACACGAAGGCTACACTCCACCTTTCGCCATCACAGAAGAAATCGCTTCGCTGGTGGCCGAAATTGCCGAGATGGTTGGACTTCTTTCTGCGACTGCCGACCAACACCCCTCTCCACAGCTGCGTCGCGAAAACCAAATCAAGACCATCCATTCGTCGCTTGCCATCGAAAACAACACGCTCTCCGAGGAGCAAGTGACAGCAATCGTTGAAGGCAAACACGTATTGGGCACCCCCAACGAGATTCAGGAAGTGAAGAATGCCATCGAAGCCTATAATCTGATGATTACTTTGAATCCCTACTGCGAAAAAGATTTGCTGAAGGCGCACAAGTTGATGATGGCCAACCTCGTGCGCGAATGTGGGCGCTATCGTTCGGGAGGCGTCGGAGTGTTCAATGGAGAGGTGTGCGTCCACATGGCACCGCCAGCGGCACGTGTGCCGCTGCTTATTGGCGAACTGCTCAATTGGGTGAAGACCACCAAGACACATCCGCTAATCAGTTCGTGCGTATTCCACTATGAGTTTGAGTTCATCCATCCTTTTGCCGACGGCAACGGACGCATGGGAAGGATGTGGCAAACGTTGCTTCTGATGCAGTGGAAACCCTTTTTTGCATGGATACCCGTGGAGACTATCGTGAAACAGCACCAACAGGAATACTATGCCGCCATCATGCAAAGCGACCGCGAAGCCTCCAGCACACCCTTCATCATCTTCATGCTGGGCTGCTTGAAGGAGGCATTGGTTGAAGCTGTTGAAAGTAACCAGAAAAGTAACCAGAAAAGTAACCAGAAAATCATGGAGGCCATGCGCCGCAATCCTTTTGTCACCATTAAAGACTTGCAGGAGATTACGGGGCTGTCGGAGAGCGGGGTGAAAAAAGTGATACGGACCTTGAAGGCCGCTGGATTGATATGTCGCATTGGAGGGGCTAAAGGCGGCCGCTGGGAACTGACCGATGAACCAAAAGGAAGACAATAATATGGTGGATTGATTTGAACTTTTTTGTTCAACATTTTACAAAGTTTGTCTATCTTTCTTTTGCAAGGCTTGCAAACATTTCAGTATCGAATTATTTTGTACTTTTGGAAGTTGAAATAAACACATCGGAAATGCCCCAAAACGACAGAATAAACAATACGGAAAGACTTCAAAGCGAAGTGTATTTGGATGGATTCTTAGCCGAGTTCCGTCAGGCTTTACGCGACGAAATCAAGGAAATTGAAAAAAACGGACTATCTTCAATCCAATTGAAAGAAGGACATAGACTTTATTCTTCGAGTGGTTTTTGGTACCAATTCAAAATAGATTATTTGCCTAATATTCCAGCAGATACACCATGCAAATTGACTATAGGGAGCGAAGACCATGATGTTACAGTAATTGCTTTTGACGACAGTAGTTTAACAATTGAAGCAATAGAGGAACTGCCGAACACTATAGCAGAAGCCAAATTGGAAAACGGCACAACTGTGCTTTTGGAACTTCTTATAAAACGAATCGAGAAGAATTCTACAAAAGCAAATCCTGCAGGACAAAGAATGATGCAAGCGTCCAATGAGGAAATACAAGTAGTTGACTCAAATAGAAACATCTCTTTTGGTGACAATCTCCATGTTGCTCAAATTGAGGCTATAACAAGTGCCGTTTGTAATAACATGACATTTATTTGGGGACCTCCTGGAACAGGAAAAACCACCGTGATTTCCTATGTCATTTCCGAATTGTTAAGCAGAGAGCGATCTGTTTTACTCGTTTCCCATACCAATTCTGCAGTTGATGGTGCAATAAAGGAAACAGTTGAGAAGTACGATAAAAAACACAAAGGGCATGAAGATGAGCGTTATCCTATATTACGACTTGGGGCCGGAGGTCAAGACCTTGACGATAGAGTTCGTGAAAAAACTCATATAGAAGTGGCCAACCATGATTTAATGCTCGAAAAAGAAAAGCTTGAAAAAGAATTTGAAGAAGTCCAAAAGAGGGTTGCAGAATTAAATATAATCATTACGAAATTCAATTGGATACAAAACACACAAATAAACACAATTAAGGTACTTTCCAATAGCATTTCTGAAATTACTCTTTCCATTAAAGCGAAAAAGGAACAACTAACATCTATCCATCAAGAAGTCCAAACCCAACTTGCAACTCATCCTGAATATCAAGAAGCGACTGATTTAAACCGTACCATCAAAGAAGCTGAAAATGAAATCGTTTTTATAAATGAAAGAATCAGCTCACTTTATACAGAAATCAATGATTTAACAAAGAGGGCACAAGAAGCAAAGGATGAAATCGCAAAACATGAACAATACGAAGAACTGAAAGGAAAAGAGGCGAAGTATTTCACAGAAAAGACATTAAAGGACAAGATAGAAGAATGTAAGAGAAGGGTTATTACACAAGAAGAATGGATTGCAGCTAGCAAGAAACTCATTGAGAAAGCACAGCAGGTTATTCAGCAATATGAAAGTAAAAACTCAATTGGAAAGTTCTTTTCAAGTAAAAAGGACTATGAGCAAGCAATAGCAACGGTCAGTGGATTAACCTCGAAAAGTGAAGAAGCACAAAGAATTATGGATGCGGCTAAACTCAATGGGAGCGAATATGAAACTCAACTTGTGGAATTGATGTCTATAAAAAGTCGTTTGGCCGAAACTCATCCATCAAAAACGAGATTGGTATGGGAAAGTGAATTGAAGTGGTGCAATGCGAAAATTGCACAGTTGAAGATAGAATTAGAGGACAAGAAAAATAAAAAAATTAAAGCCCTTGACTCAAAGGACAAAGCCGATGCCAGATTACAAGAAATCCAAGTTGTTTGCAAAGCCATTGATTCATTATTGGCGAATCTCGAAGCAACGAAAGCTGAATTGGATTCCTTTCAAAAGAAACACAACGATTTAGAAATTGAGTTTTCAAAAATGATTAGCGATGAAAGAAGTTTGTGTTTTGATGTTTATTGTATTTCCGATGGATTCAAGCCTTGTGACATTGAAGGATTGGAGACTGCGTTAGAAAATGCAAAGAATGATATTGTAGGGAAAGACAAAAACGACATCCAGATAGAAATTAAAGATTTGGAAGGCAAACAGGAATCGATTATTGCTGAGCAAAAGGAGATTGACAAGAAAATCGCCGAAGTCTCTAAACAAGTTATCAATCAAGCCAAGGTAATTGGCACCACATTGGCAAAATCATATTTGTCTGATGATATTCAAAACCGCACCTTCGACACAATCATTCTTGACGAAGCATCAATGGCTGCTATTCCCGCTTTGTGGTGTGCTGCACAGGTCGCAGAGAAAAACATCGTGATTGTCGGTGACTTTCTCCAATTGCCACCTATTGTTATTGCTCAAACAAACATGGCAAAGAAGTGGCTTGGTAGAGACATTTTCAAAGTTAGTGGGGCGCAAGACATATATAAAACTGGTGCTATTCCTCCTTGTTTCATGTTAAATCGACAATTCCGAATGAAAAAAGAAATTGCTGAGGTTGTCAATATGTATTACAAGGAATATAGTCGTTTGGAATCAGACGACAAAAACGAACGCTTATGTGAAAAAGAAAACAAATTTAGGGGATGGTATAATTATGACTTTGAACGAGAATTATACACCTCGTTCAGGAGGGAGCACTGCATTCATTTATTAGATACCAAAAGTCTTAATGCTTGGGTGACGAGTATTCCTTCGGGAAAAACAAAAAGCAGTAGATTGAATGCCTTTTCTGCGGTACTGTCTGTTGAGCTTGCGTTTAAACTTTTGGAGAATGTCTTTGCCAATCTTGTTGAGCCAGAGAAAGACCCATTAGTGTTAATAGTTGCACCGTATAAGCCACATGTAAAACGGATAGAACAGCTCATTCAGGACAAATATCGCGCAATGGGTTATGCTGAAGACATGAATTTGATTAAGACGGGAACCATCCATAGTTTTCAAGGGAAAGAAGCTGACATTGTCATCTTTGATCTTGTTATTGACGAGCCTCACTACATTGCCAATTTGTTCTTGCCCAATGAAGAGGTCAATTCCGAACTCCAAAAAATGTTCAATGTGGCCATTACGAGAGCAAGATTCAAACTGTTCTTCATTGGCAATTTCCAATATTGCGCAAAGAAAGCGAAGTCTAATGCTCTGGGCACACTGTTGAACTATCTCATGTCAAAAAAAGGATACCCGTTAAAAGACGCAAAGACTTATTTCCCCAACATGACATATTCCAGACCATCCACAAAGGGAATACAAGACCTGAAATACATGATGGAAATATGCAAGGAAGATGTGTTTCTTTCGAAACTGAAGTGCGACATTATAGCAGCCAAAAAGAGAATAATCATCTACTCGCCTTTTATGACCGAAAAAGCAGTTTCCCCTTTACTTCCATACCTAAAGGATTCATTTAACAAAGGATGTAGTATCATTGTTATTACAAAGACTATTGATGAAGTTAGTCCTGGATTACAAAGTCAAAAACGAAAGTGTGAAATGGAATTGACCCAAAGTGGTATTCATGTAATCCACAAAAAGAGGATGCATGAAAAGGTAATTATCATAGATGATGATATTGTTTGGATCGGTTCGCTTAATGTGTTGAGTTTTGGTGGTACCACTAAAGAAGTCATGTGTAAAATCATCAGCAAGGAGGGCGCAAAGGAATTCGCTGAAATCTTTGACATACAACATATTCTTGAAGTCACAGACGATGAAGAGGAACGAAAATGCCCGATTTGTGGCAAAGAAGTAATTATGGCTGAAAGCGATTCCGCTGGTTATTATTGGCGATGTTCAGACAAGGAAGGATGCGGATGGTCACGACAGCCAGAAGAACAGTATCCACATGATGGTAAACTTGTTTGCCCAAAATGTGGCGGGGAATACTCTATGTTGATGAAAAACGAGCCAAGATGGGTATGCGAGAATAATCCAAGGCATTTCCGAAAAATAAGAAGGTTGGATTTGAAACTTGTCAAGATGTGGGAAGGTGTGCCGAAAAAGACAGTTACAGAGGTTGAGGATTATTTCAAGGCGTTGGCAAAGGAAAAAGAATCAGAGAAACTGAAAAAGAATCCACAACAACCAGGCAAGAAAAGCAAGACAAAAATCAAGTCGCCCAAGCCCAACGCTCCAGATTTGTTTTCAAATCAAGGAAGCTCGGGAAAAGGGAAGAAAGATAATGGGCAATTGAGCATTTTTTAATTTAACAGAACTCTGTATATGACGACAAAAACACTATCTAACGAAAAAAAGTGGCTATTACACAATTTGGCACAATCAAAAGCTGAACAACAGCATTTCATCGATTTGGCAAAACCATTATTAGACAGATTTATTTCTAGTAATTTGACAGAAGACCATTATGGTGGCTATGCTGTTGAATTGAGAATGTTCAAACCTCAATCAGCTAAATATGAAAATGAGTATTCGTTGATCAGTCTATCAAAAAAACTGATTCAAACGGATGGTCGTTTGCTCCTTCATTATTACAGGATGATGATTGCTATGTTATGAAAGATAATGTCTTGATAAAGCATCATCTTTTCAGTTTTCTATGGTATTCTAATTAAATGAAAAAACAATCATGACTTATTCTGATTTTGAATTCTATAATATCCAGGTGGAGACTTTAGTTAATAAAATGCTTGATTCTGTAAGAGAAAAATGTTTCTCTGATTATGTTTTATTGTTAGCTCGTGGTGGCTATCAAGTTGAATTAGAAAGAAGTACTTTATCACCATATGTAGTTTTAAGTCGTCAGGACATATATCTTGATAGAACGCGCGAGAAGTTCTTGGTAAATTATTTAAACGCGTATGCAACAATCCTAAAGGAGGATATTCCCTTGGAGTACGACTATATGGAGTATGACCTTAATATCCAAATGATGATATACGCCCAGATTTGGGAATCACATCAATTCTTGAAAACTCTCATTAGAATAGGTGGAATCCTGACAGGAAAACCTTACAACTGGAGGATTCAATTTGAGGAACTTAAGAATGGGAAAAAGAGGCTGGTTCACAAGGGGAAAGTAATTAAAGAACAAATCATAGAGCCACTTGATACGGGTTGTCCTGAATTTGCGAAATTCATCAAAAACATCTATGATAGCAATCTAAGGAATGACTTTGCACATTCATCCTACTATATTAGTGTTAAGGACAATGTCATCGTGTCAATGGATAGTGAACGATATTCAGTGAAGAAAAAAACGGATTTGTTTGATTGGGAGCACATGTTTGTCCATTCTGCCTTGTTGTCATATCATCTGTTACACATTATCAATAAACGTCGCAACTCATTTAAGAAAGACTATCCAAACATGGAATCCGTTGAAATTGAATGGCCCTCACATATAGAGCCTAGCAAGAAAACTTCAAAACTATTAATTCCAAAGGAATATGAATGGGGCATCGGTTTTATATTTGGTTAACGCTGGTTTTATTGTTTCTCTTTTATTGGTCTTCGAGAGATAGATTTATGATTTTGTTTTGCAAGCCTTGCAAACCGTTTTTACTTGCGCCTTCGTCGCGCTTGTGCTTTATTTGCATCCACTTAAACAATAATCACCATGAAGAAAGCACAACCCGAAGTACAACAAGTAAAAAGAAACGCATCTTTTGTTTGCAAGAGGGCAGAACTCCTCAATGCCTTGAAGGCCATCAAAGGAGCTCGCAACCAGCCTTTCACAATCACCACTGTTTTTGCCGAACAAAAACTAGTCATCAAAACCGACTTTTATGAGCTAGCCATTCCATGCAATGATTGTATCGGGAATGATGTCTCTTTCAAACTTCAACTTGCTTCAATGAAGCAATACTGCAAACTTGTCTTCGATGAATCCTACCGTTTTACCATTGACGACAACTCTCTTCAATTGAACACTACGTTCCTTAAAATCTGAAAAACATCATGAGTAAGAATCCTAAATCCAGCAATCAACCATTAGAATACTCTCCTGAACCTTAGGATCTAATGGTATTTATGCTCATAGATGATCCACCAATTTATAATGGGGAAGCAATTACATGGCCAGAGCCTCTAATTGCTCAATAAATGCAGTTCCCTATGTGCTAATAGTGCAAAGATGCCTCGCAAAGAACAAGTTGTTACCAGGCTTTTGACACCTGCATTTCTATCGCAAGCCTTGCAAGCCGATTTTTCTTGACATTTCTAATAATTAGCTTTATGTTGCGTAAATAACAAACACAAACATGATATGTCAACACTAAAACAATTCAAAGAAGCCGCAGAAAACTGCGGTTTTCGAGTCAGCGAGCCGCTGACACAAGGCAACGAGACCACCATTGAACTTTACCAGCAAACACCTAGTGGCAAAGACTGGTGGGAAACCGTACAATTTACCGACCCAAAAGACCTTGCTGAGATTATCCTAGAGCGTATCGACACTTGGGATAATGGCGAAGAGGCTGACGAATGGATTGGCGACGACGACACAAACGTGACAAACTTTGGTCTTGATGACGCAGCATGGAAAGAGGAAAAACTGGTTGACCTATACAACGAGATTGCAATTTAACGCCATTCAACTAGCTCGCGTGGTAATGTAATGCGTTTTGCTTCACCTCTCACACCTGTGATGCAATAATTCTTTGCCAGACTCTCATCCATTTGCTTGAGGAAAGCCTGACGGATGCGTGAGATTTTCTCATTCAATGTATTTCGAGTGGGGTCTACTACTGCATCAATGCTTTCTTCAATGATTTTGCGAGTAGTGCGGTTAGTCAAAATTTCATAATATCCCTCCAACTCTTTTTTATAATCGACCAATGATTTAAAGTTAATGCCCTCTTCGTGCCGCAAAAACAATAGATAAACCGCTTTAGGCATTGGGCCAAGATCTATAATAATATTGCCATATTCGGGAAGAACAATGTTGTAATTTTCATCTATTACTAGTCGGCTTAAACGGCTCTCTATTGGAACGGAACAATTCAATACGAACTCTCTGATTCCTTGCACGCTTACGCTCTTCAAAAAGTCCTTCAACTCGTCTAAAACCTTATCGGCTTGCTCTTCAAAATCCTTTTCTATGTCAAAGACAATCTTTCTTTGATAGTCCTCAGAATCATTACACACGACGGAAAACATAATGTTTCCTTCCTCGTTTTGGTAAGTTTTTATTCCCCTCATCAATCCTCTTTGATAATATGCCAACTGGTCCTCCCATTTCATTACAAAAGAAGGTCTAAGTTGGTAACAGCTGAAGGCGCCATCATACTTATCAAAAAGACGCAAGAAACAAGCTCCAATATCCCGGTCCTCTGGGGCTAAATATGGTTTCAGCAAATCATTACCCACTTTGTGTAAAGGCTCACCGTTCCAGTTGGGGAAGTGATAACGGACTTGTTCGGGAGTCAATTGGCTGAAGATTTCAGGGAAATAGCAGAACTCAAAACCAATCTCCTGAAAATAAGCCGATATTTTCGCTAGATTTGTACCAATATAATCGGAAAATTCCGATTCCTTCAACGGGTCGTAAAAGATGATTTGCTTTTCATTAGGCTTAAATGGTAAGCCATTGAAATGCACGCGTATTTTATCTGATGAAGAGGATTTGTGCAAATCGGACATCGAGTTGATTTTTGTTGGTTTTACGGTTGCAAAGTTAAGTATTTTGGCATTTTTATCAATGTTTTTGTCAAAATAGGTCAATCTCTGTGCCGATTCTCCTTTCATAAAATATCCTATTCGCTTCTATACAAATATTGTCCAGCCACCACTTTTTTCAACTCCATTTTCAGCTTCCCCAACCCCTTTTTCACCATTGTTTCGGCAAACTCTTTACACCATTCCTTACCGTTGTCATCGATATAGGGCTAAGGCGTAATCTGTTTTTTCCAATAGGCTATCGCAAGGTCTGCTGTTCTTCTGCATTTGCCATGTGAAAACGGAAAAATTCGGCTGCCGTTACGACGGTTTTTGCTTTTTTTTCACCAAAACACTTGATGAATGACAGAAAAAAACTATTTTTGCAGTCGAAAAAATGTGGTTTGCCACATAAAATCACCCCTATATGATTATAGCTCGAGACAAATACCTTCAACAGTTGATTGCTGCAAAAGGCAATGGCATGGTCAAGATTGTTACTGGCATCCGCCGTTCAGGCAAGTCATTTCTGCTGATGACACTATTTCACCAGCACCTTGTGAGCCAAGGAGTGCAAGAGAACCATATCATCGAATTATCTTTGGACAACCGTAAGAACAAAAGCCTGCGCAATCCCGACACGCTATTGGATTTTATAGAGAGCAAAATCCAATCCGACCAACAGATGCATTACGTCATACTTGACGAGGTACAATTGGTTGATGACTTTGTGGAAGTGCTTTTAAGCCTGATGCAGGACAAACGCTTGGATGTGTACGTGTCTGGCTCCAATTCGAAGTTCCTATCAAAAGACGTCGTTACCGAATTTAGAGGCAGGGGTGATGAAATACACCTGTTTCCACTCTCCTTTAATGAGTATTACACCGCCGTAGGTGGCGACAAGCGCGATGCATGGAAAGACTACTATACCTACGGAGGATTGCCGCAAGTCCTTCTTACAGAAAGCGATGAGAAGAAAATCAATTACCTAACTGACCTTTATGAGCTGACTTATTTGAAGGACATTGTGGAGCGCAATCATCTGCGCAACGTGGACGGACTTCGCACATTGATAAGGATATTGGCATCTGACATAGGGGCACCCACCAATCCAAAACGGATTGAGAACACCTTCCAATCCACCGAACATGTACGCATAAAAGACAGCACAATCAGAGATTATATTGGATATCTACAAGATGCATTTTTGATAGAGGAAGCCCTGAGATATGATGTTAAAGGGCGAAAGTATATCGGTACGGAAACAAAGTACTATTTTGCTGATATGGGTGTGAGAGCTGCCGTCTTGAACATGAGGCAGCAGGAAGAAACGCATATCATGGAGAACATCATATACAATGAGTTGCGAATGCGTGGCTATCACGTGGATGTTGGCATGGTGGAGACTTGGACGACCACTGCCCAAAACAAAACCATGCGTTTGCCATTAGAGATTGATTTCGTAGTCAACAAGGGGGCAGAGCGCATCTATATCCAATCAGCATACCATATGACAAGCGAGGACAAAGAGAGAAAAGAGAAGCGCAGTTTGCTTAATGTCAACGACAACTTTCGAAAAATAGTCATCGTCGATGACGACATCAAGCGCAAAACTGATGAACAAGGAATTGTCACAATCAGTTTGCTGGATTTCTTGTTAGACCAAAATAGCATTTAACGGTCATATTGTTTCGGTAAACCTCCTCACCCCATCCCCATCCGTTGCCATCAATATAGGGGCAAAGTCCAATCTGTTTTTTTCCAATAGGCTATGGGCAAGGTTTGCAATAAGAATACAAGACTATATCGACACTACCCATTAAAAAACAAGCCTCGCAAGAGGCTTTGTTTGTTATCGCAAACAACACTTCGTTTTGAACCTACGTCTACGAAAATTTTTTCTCCCCTCCCCTTGCGCCATATCAAATTAATCCTTTATCTTTGCAGTCCGATGAAGTACTTAAACAAACCATCGGAAAAGATTATCTGCACGGAATCAATCGGTTCCTTCACTTTGGAGTTTTTTCTTTTTCATATTGGCGGTCAATCCATTGGCCGCCTTTTTTCTGCTATATCAACAAATTAAACCTATATGCCTATGTCTATTTCATTGAAAAACCGCAGCCTCATCTCCATCAGCGACTACTCGCCTGAGGAGATTTGCCACGTCCTCGACATCGCTGAGGACTTTGAGCGCAACCCGCACCAGAACCTCCTGAACGGACGCATCATCGCCTCGCTCTTCTTCGAGCCCTCAACCCGTACACGACTCAGCTTCGAGACGGCCATCCAACTCCTTGGCGGCAACGTCATCGGCTTCAGCAGCACCGCCGGAACGAGCATCCAGAAGGGCGAATCGCTTGCCGACACCATCACCATGGTGGCCTCCTATGCCGACCTCATCGTCATGCGCAACCCCATCGAAGGCTCGGCACGCTTCGCCTCCGAGGTGTCGAAAGTGCCGGTCATCAACGCAGGCGATGGCGCCAACCAGCACCCCACGCAGTGCATGCTCGACCTCTACAGCATCCGCAAGACGCAAGGCACGCTCGAAAACCTTGAGATCACCCTCGTGGGCGACCTGAAATATGGCCGCACTGTCCATAGCCTCGTCGAGGCCATGTGCAACTTCAACGCCAAGTTCAACCTCGTCTCGCCCGTCGAGCTGAAGCTGCCGAGCGTAGTCAAACAGCACATCAAGGACCGCAACCTCGAATACCACCAATACACTGAGCTGGAGGACGCCATCCCCCACTCCGACATCATCTACATGACCCGCATCCAGCGCGAGCGCTTCCCCGACCCCGAGGAATACGAGAAGGTGAAGAACTCCTATGTGCTGCGCAACGCCATGTTGGAGAACTCAAAGCCCAACTGCCGTGTGCTGCACCCGCTGCCGCGCGTCAACGAGATCCACGTCGACGTCGACGCCAACCCGAAGGCCTACTACTTCCAACAGGCCCAGAATGGCGTGTACGCCCGTCAGGCGCTCATCGCATCAATCTTAGGGCTGAAATGAACCCGCTTTGCGTCACTGCAAGGCACGAAGCAGTCTATAGCAACAAGCTTTATCTCTGGATTGCTTCGTCGTTCCTCCTCGCAATGACGAAACACAACAAATAAACAGTTAAACAACCAACATTCAACATACAGACATGGAAAAAAGAAAAGAACTAGTCGTGTCAGCCATTGAGAATGGCACCGTCATCGATCATATCCCCGCCGACAAGGTGCTCCAGGTCGTCAAGATCTTGGGTTTGGAAAAAGTCAGCAACCCCGTCTACGTCGGCATCAACGTCGAAAGCAAGAAATACGGCACCAAGGGCTTCATCAAAGTGTCAAACAAATACTTCGCCCCCGCCGACTTCAACAAGATCGCACTCGTGGCCCCCACCGCCTCCATCATCGAGATCAAGGAGTTTGAGGTCATCCGCAAGCAAACCGTCAGCATCCCCGACAGCATCGAGCACATCGTGAAGTGCTTCAACCCCAACTGCGTGACCAACAAGGAGCACGACGTGCCGACCAAGTTCAAGGTCATCAAGGACGCCGATGGCAACTTCAAGCTGCACTGCCACTACTGCGAGAAGAACACGACGCCGGATCAACTGGAATTCATTTAATCATGAAAAAAACCGGAATCATCATCGCCATCGTTGTGGGTGTCGTCCTCCTTTGGGGCATCGGCGCCTACAACGGCCTTGTCAACAAGCAGGAAGCCGTCACCAAGGCCTGGAGCCAGGTGGAGAATGTCTACCAACGTCGTGCCGACTTGGTGCCCAATCTTGTTGCCGTGGTGAAAAACTACGCCGAATACGAGCAAGGCACCATCCTCGCCGTGACCGAAGCCCGCGCCAAAGCCGCCGCGACCACCGTCAATATCGAAAACTACACCGAAGGTGACTTGCAGAACTTTGAGAACACGCAAGAAGCCTTGGGACAGTCGGTGAACCGTCTCCTTGTGGCCGTGGAAAACTACCCTGACTTAAAGGCAAACGAAGAGTTCCTCACGTTGCAAGCCCAATTGGCGGGCTGCGAGAACCGCATCCTCACCGAACGTCAACGCTTCAACGAAGCAGCGAAGGTTTACAACGCCAGTCTCCGAAAGTTTCCGAGCAATTTGATTTCCAACATGTTTGGATTTGAAAAAAGGCCTTACTTCGAGGCTGAGGCTGGAGCCGAGCAAGTGCCCGAGACTTTTTAAGAAGACGCATCATAAAGAAATCGACCGACTATGTCATTCCTTCAGGAATCTATAGTCGGTCGATTTTATTACGTAACGCTGTAATCAAGCCTGTGCGGTTGGCGTCCCAATCGGGAATTGGGCGACATTGCTACCCACATCCTGAATGGTGCCGAACTGCTTCTCGTATTTAGCGATATTGTCGGCCAGAGCCTTGTAGAGTCGCTTGGCATTCAGCGGGTTCAGGATCACTCTTGAACGCACCTTGGCCTTAGGCGTGCCAGGCATCATTTGGGCGAAGTCGACGATAAACTCATTGGGCGAGTGGGTGATGATGGCCAGATTGGAATAGGTACCTTCAGCCACTTCGTCGCTGATCTCGATATTCAGTTGGTTTTTCTGATTGTTTTCCATGCTCTTTTCGATTTTAAAAGTGGGGACAGCCGAATGACCATCCCCACCATTGATTAACATTAGTTATTTGCTGCGGCCTTTTCTTGCAGTTCCTCATATTCGTCACGAGAGCCCACAATCAAGTCCTCATATTCGCGCAGACCCGTTCCGGCAGGAATCTTGTGACCAACGATCACATTCTCCTTCATGCCGAGCAGATAGTCGCTCTTGGCAGCGATGGCTGCATTGGTCAGTACCTTGGTGGTCTCCTGGAAGGAGGCAGCCGAGATGAAGCTGTCGGTTGCCAAAGCGGCGCGCGTGATACCTTGCAGCACCTGTGTGGCAGTGGCAGGTTGCGCCGGACGAACTTCGGGCAACTTCAAGTCCTTACGTTTCAGAGCCGACTCTTCCTCACGCAACTTCATGGCCGAAACGATTTCGCCCTTTTGCAATTTGTCGGAGTCGCCATTGTCGAGGACAAAGAACTTACCATAGATATCGTCATTTTCTTCTTGGAAGGTCAGCTTGTTGACCAGTTCACCTTGGAGGAAACGCGTATCACCCGGGTCAAGGATCTCGACCTTGCGCATCATCTGACGCACGATAACCTCAAAGTGTTTGTCGTTAATGACCACACCTTGTTGACGATACACGCTCTGTGCCTCGTTGACGATGTATTCCTGCACCTTCATCGGGCCCATAATGGCCAAGATGCTGGCAGGCGTAATGACGCCTTCCGACAGGGGCTGGCCAGCCTTCACGAAGTCGTTCTCCTGAGCCAGGATCTGTTTCGAGGTCGGGATGAGGTAACGTTTCTCTTCGCCTGTCTTGGCGGTGACCACGACCTCACGGTTGCCACGTTTCAGCTTCTTCTCAAGGTGGACAATACCGTCGATTTCGGAGACGATGGCAGGATCGATGGAGTTACGGGCTTCAAACAGCTCTTGCACACGCGGCAGACCGCCAGTGATATCGCCGCCGCCTGAGACGTTACGCGGGATACGAACCAATTGGTCGCCTGCGGCAATCGCTTCACCTTCTTCAACCACAACGTGGGCATCGACAGGCAAGTCATAGGAAACCAACGTCTCACCATTTTCATCAACGATGTCAATGAGCGGGTTCTTGGCGCCTCTCCTACCCTCAATGATCACGCGCTCAATAAAGCCAGTCTCAGCGATGGTCTCATTACGATAGGTCACACCTTCTATGACATTCTGGAAACGGACTTTACCGCTATATTCAGAAACGATCGTGGCGTTATAGGGATCCCATTCGCAAATCTTGTCACCCTTCTTCACCTGATCGCCAGCCTTGAAGAACAACTTGGCGCCATAAGGGATATTGGTTGTCATCAAAACGACATCCGTATGGTTGTCATGCAACTTCAATTCAGCCGAACGGCCAATGACGATCTGATACTTGTCGCCATCCTTGTCGACTTCCACGGAACGCAATTCGTCGATCTCAAGATATCCGTCATACTTGGCTTCGGTGCTGTTGGCCACCAAGCCCTTCGAAGCCTTACCACCAGAGTGGAAAGTACGCAGGGTCAGCTGTGTACCAGGCTCACCGATGGATTGGGCAGCGATGACGCCAACGGCCTCACCCTTCTGCACCAGTTTGCTCGACGACAGGTTACGGCCATAGCAGTTGGCACACACGCCACGCTTCGACTCGCACGTCAGCACGGAACGGATTTCGACGCTCTCCAACGGCGATTCGTCGATAGCTTCAGCGATGGTCTCGTTGATTTCCTCACCGCTAGCCACAATGAGTTCACCCGTCTGAGGATGGAACACGTCGTGCAAAGCCACACGGCCAAGGATACGATCATATAACAAGGAGTGCTTGCCAGGTTCCTTGATTTCCTCACCACGCGAGATGGTCATACCACGAAGTGTTCCGCAGTCCTTCTCAGTGATGATGACATCGTGGGCCACGTCGACCAGACGACGGGTCAGATAACCAGCGTCAGCGGTCTTCAGAGCGGTATCGGCCAGACCCTTACGGGCACCGTGCGTAGAGATGAAGTACTCCAACACCGACAGTCCCTCTTGGAAGTTCGAAAGAATCGGGTTCTCGATGATTTCGGAGCCGCCCGAACCTGCCTTCATAGGCTTGGCCATCAGACCTCTCATACCGCACAACTGCGACACCTGAGCCTCAGAACCACGAGCACCTGAGTGAAGCATCATATACACCGGGTTAAAGCCTTGGTCGTCACTCGACAACACCTTCATCACCTCTTGGGTAAGTTTGGCGTTGACATCGGTCCAAAGGTCGACGATCTGGTTGTAACGCTCGTTGGGACCCATGAAGCCCATCTTTTCAAACTCACGAATCTCGGCGGCCTTGGCATTGGCATCCGAAATGAGGTTACTCTTCATCTGAGGCACAAGGACGTTGCCCAGGTTGAACGACAAGCCGCCCTTGTAAGCTTGATAGTAACCCATGTTCTTGATATCGTCGAGGAACTTCGTCGTGACGGCAGTACCTTCCATACGCACCATATCACCGACGATGCTACGCAACGACTTCTTGGTCAACAGTTCGTTGATGAAACCATAGTCCTCAGGCACCACTTGGTTGAAGATGACACGACCCACGGTGGTCTCCACCAACTTCTTGACCAACTTGTCGCCTTCACGCACATTAACGCGCACTTTGATGACAGCATGCATGTCGGCGCGGCCTTCGTTGTGGGCGATAATGACCTCTTCAGGGGAATAGAACGACATGCCTTCACCCTTCACCGGATGGTCGGGCGTGCTCTTACGAGGCTTGGTAATATAATACAGACCCAAAACCATGTCTTGCGAAGGCAGCGTGATAGGTGCGCCATTCGACGGGTTCAGGATGTTGTGCGAAGCCAGCATCAGGATTTGTGCCTCCAAAACGGCAGCATTACCCAACGGTACGTGAACTGCCATCTGGTCACCATCGAAGTCAGCATTGAAAGCCGTACACACCAACGGGTGCAGGCGGATGGCTTTACCTTCGATGAGCTTCGGCTGGAAGGCCTGGATACCCAGACGGTGCAGCGTAGGAGCACGGTTCAACAGGATCGGGTGACCTTTCAGGATGTTTTCGAGGATGTCCCAAACGACGGGATCCTTGCGGTCGACAATCTTCTTGGCCGACTTCACGGTCTTGACGATGCCGCGCTCGATGAGCTTACGGATCACAAACGGCTTGAACAGCTCGGCAGCCATGTCCTTAGGCAGACCGCATTCGTTCATGTTCAAATCGGGACCAACCACGATAACGGAACGACCGGAGTAGTCGACACGTTTACCGAGCAAGTTCTGACGGAAACGGCCTTGCTTACCTTTCAAGCTGTCGCTCAACGACTTCAGCGGGCGGTTCGAGTCGGTTTTCACTGCACTAGACTTGCGCGAGTTGTCGAACAACGAGTCGACGGCCTCTTGCAACATACGCTTCTCATTACGCATAATCACGTCAGGAGCGTTGATTTCGATCAAGCGTTTCAGACGGTTGTTACGGATGATGACACGACGATAGAGGTCGTTCAAGTCGGAAGTGGCAAAGCGGCCACCATCCAACGGGACGAGCGGACGCAGTTCTGGGGGAATCACCGGCACTACCTTCACGATCATCCATTCGGGACGGTTTTCGATATGTGTATTGGCCTCGCGGAAAGCCTCAAAAACCTGCAGACGCTTCAGCAAGTCTTGCTTACGCTGTTGCGCCTTCACCTCATTGGCTTCGGCACGCAGGCGGTTGGCTTCCTCGTCGATATTGAGGCCCGACAATAGGTCGAACAGTGCCTCAGCACCCATTTTGGCGACAAACTTATTCGGGTCGTCGTCGGGTAGATATTGGTTCTCAATCGGAACCATCTCCATCAAATCGAGGTATTCCTCCTCGGTGAGGAATTCGAGTTTTGTCACCTTACGGCCTTCGTTATCCTTCGGGATTTCCCTGCCTTCCAAGATACCACCTTGAATCACGATATAACGCTCGTAATAGATGATGGCATCAAGTTTTTTGGTGGGGATGCCGAGCAAAGCGCCAATTTTATTCGGCAGCGAACGGAAATACCAGATATGGGCGACAGGAACAACCAATGAGATGTGACCCATGCGTTCACGTCTGACTTTCTTTTCGGTAACCTCAACACCGCAGTGGTCGCAGATGATGTTCTTATATCGGATACGCTTGTATTTTCCGCAATGGCACTCCCAGTCCTTCACAGGGCCGAAAATCCTCTCGCAGAACAAACCGTCGCGTTCGGGCTTGTAGGTGCGGTAGTTGATGGTTTCGGGTTTCAATACCTCACCATGCGAACGGGCAAGGATTGATTCCGGCGAAGCCAAACTCACCGTAATGCTAGCGAAATTGCTATTTACAATATTATTAGTTGCCATATTTCTGTTTTTTTATACAAGCATTATCAATTCAAGACTTTACCATCCTTATCCTTGAAAGTAATCTCAAGGCCCAATCCACGGAGTTCGTGGATCAACACATTGAAGGACTCAGGAGTACCTGGGACAGGCATGTTGTCGCCCTTGACGATAGCTTCGTATGCCTTGGCACGTCCATTCACGTCGTCCGACTTCACAGTCAAGATCTCTTGAAGCACGTTGCTGGCTCCGAAGGCCTCCAGGGCCCAGACTTCCATCTCACCAAAACGCTGTCCACCAAACTGAGCCTTACCGCCCAACGGTTGCTGTGTAATCAGCGAGTATGGTCCAATCGAACGGGCATGCATCTTGTCGTCGACCATATGGTGCAACTTCAGCATGTAGATGTAACCCACTGTGGCAGGCTGGTCGAAAGGTTCGCCCGTCTCGCCATCATACAATTGCATTCGGCCATTGTCGGGCAGACCAGCCTTACGCATGTATTGGTTGATTTCCTCCAAAGTGGCACCATCGAAGATAGGCGTGGCGAACTTCAAGCCAAGCTCATGGCCAGCCCAACCCAAGACGGTCTCGTAAATCTGACCCAGGTTCATACGCGAAGGCACGCCCAGGGGGTTCAATACGATGTCGACGGGAGTACCATCAGCCAGGAACGGCATGTCTTCAGCACGCACGATCTTGGAAACGATACCCTTATTACCGTGACGACCAGCCATCTTGTCGCCAATCATCAGCTTGCGCTTCTTGGCCACATAGACCTTTGCCATCTGGACGATGCCATTCGGCAACTCATCACCAACGCTGGCCACATATTTCTCGCGGTTGAACTTGCCTTCAATCTCCTTGTACTTGACAGAATAGTTGTCGATAATGGCACCAATCATCTTATTGGTCTTCTCATCCGAGGTCCACTTATTGGGGTTGACGGAGAGATAATCGATGTCATAAAGCGCTTTGGCCGTGAATTTCACCTTCTTGGGGATAATCATCTCCCTGAAGTTATTCTGGACACCGGTGGAAGTGCGACCGTTCAACAAGGTCATAAGCTTCTCCACCAGCACTTCTTTCAACGCATCCAATTCTTTCTTGCATTCGGCATCGATGCGAGCCATGTCTTCCTTGTCCTTGGCACGGGCCTTACGATCCTTTTGCAGACGAGAGAAGAGGCGTTTGCCAATCACCACGCCCTTCATCGAAGGACCAGCTTTCAGAGAGGCGTTCTTCACGTCGCCGGCCTTGTCGCCGAAGATGGCACGAAGCAGTTTCTCTTCAGGTGTGGGATCCGACTCGCCCTTAGGCGTAATCTTACCCACCAAGATGTCGCCCTCCTTGACCTCAGCGCCCACACGAATGATACCATGCTCGTCCAAATCCTTGGTTGCATCGGTGCTCACGTTCGGGATGTCGTTGGTCAGTTCCTCAAGGCCGCGTTTGGTATCGCGCACTTCAAGGGTGAACTCTTCAATATGAATAGAGGTGAACAGGTCTTCTTTCACGATACGCTCCGAAATCACGATGGCATCCTCGTAGTTGTAACCCTTCCAAGGCATGAATGCCACTTTCAGGTTACGGCCCAGAGCCAAGTCGCCATTTTGCGTGGCGTAGCCTTCCGTCATGATTTGGCCGAAGGTCACATGATCGCCACGGCGCACGATAGGCTTGATGTTGATGCTCGTATTCTGGTTGGTACGAGCATATTTGGTAAGGTAATACGTCTTCACGTCGTCGTCGAAGCTGACCAAACGCTCGTCGTCGGTGCGGTCGTATCTGATGACGATCTTCTTCGAGTCGACGAAGATGACTTCGCCCTCGCCCTCAGCAGTGATAAGAACGCGTGAATCCTTGGCAACAGAGCGTTCGATACCAGTGCCCACGATAGGACTTTCGGGATTCATCAAAGGTACAGCCTGACGCATCATGTTCGAGCCCATCAAGGCACGGTTGGCGTCGTCATGCTCCAAGAACGGAATCAATGAAGCAGCGATAGAAGCGATCTGGTTAGGGCCAACGTCCATCAGATTGATCTCTTCAGGCGAAACGATAGGATAATCAGCAATATAACGAGCTTTGATCTCCTTGTCGATGAACCTTCCTTCGTCATCGACGGGGGTCGTGGCTTGGGCGATGATCTTGTCTTCCTCAAGCTCGGCGGTCAGATAGACTGGAGGGTTCTTGAAGTCGACCACGCCGTCCTTCACTTCACGGTAAGGCGTCTCGATAAAGCCCAGATTATTGATTTTTGCGAAGACGCAAAGCGACGAAATCAAGCCGATGTTGGGACCTTCAGGAGTCTCAATCGTACACAGACGGCCGTAGTGCGTGTAGTGAACGTCACGAACTTCGAAACCGGCACGATCGCGCGACAGACCACCAGGACCGAGAGCGGAGATACGACGCTTGTGCGTGATTTCCGACAGCGGGTTGGTCTGGTCCATGAATTGCGACAGCTGGTTAGTTCCGAAGAACGAATTGATGACCGACGAAAGCGTCTTGGCGTTGATCAGGTCGATAGGAGTAAACACCTCGTTGTCGCGCACGTTCATACGTTCACGGATGGTGCGGGCCATACGGGCCAAACCGACACCAAACTGGGCTTGCAATTGCTCGCCCACGGTGCGGATACGACGGTTGCTCAAGTGGTCGATATCGTCGATTTCGGCCTTGCTGCTCAACAGCTCGACCAAATATTTGATGATGGCGATAATGTCTTCTTTGGTCAGGACCTTGACGTCTTCAGGAATGTCAAGGTTGAGTTTGCGGTTGATACGATAGCGTCCAACCAAACCCAAATCATATCTCTTATCGGAGAAGAACAGTTTCTCGATGATGCCGCGTGCCGTCTCCTCATCGGGCGGTTCGGCATTGCGCAGCTGGCGGTAGATATATTCAACGGCTTCTTTCTCCGAGTTACAAGTATCTTTTTCCAAGGTTTTGAAAATGACCGAATAGTCGGAGACTCTGTCATTCTCGTCACGCTCCGCTTCACGATGCAGCAGGATGGTCTTCACACCGCTATCGACAATCTTCTGGACGTGCTCTTCTTCGAGGACCACATCACGGTCGATAATCACTTCGTTACGCTCGATAGAGACACACTCGCCCGTGTCTTCATTGACGAAATCCTCGAAGTAGGTGTGCAGCACGCGTGCGGCCAGCTTACGGCCAAGGACACGTTTCAAGCCAGCCTTGGAGACTTTCACTTCCTCGGCGAGGTTGAAGATGTCAAGAATGTCCTTGTCGGTCTCATAACCGATAGCGCGGAGCAAGGTGGTAATAGGTAATTTTTTCTTGCGGTCGATGTAGGCATACATCACGTTGTTGATGTCGGTCGAGAACTCCATCCAAGAGCCTTTGAACGGGATGATACGAGCCGAATACAACATGGTTCCGTTAGCATGTTGGCTTTGACCGAAAAACACACCGGGAGAACGGTGCAATTGTGAGACGACGACGCGTTCGGCACCATTGATCACGAAGGTACCACGAGGCGTCATATAAGGGATCATGCCCAGATAGACGTCTTGCACGACGGTCTCAAAATCCTCATGTTCCTCATCATTGCAGGAGAGTCTCAGCTTTGCCTTGAGGGGAACGCTATAAGTGAGACCACGTTCGATGCACTCCTCAATGCTATAGCGTGGGGCATCGATATAGTAGTCAAGAAATTCGAGTGTAAAGTTGCCTCTTGCGTCGGTGATGGGGAAATTCTCGGCGAAGACGCGATAAAGGCCTTCGTTTTTCCTGTTGTCGGGATTGGTTTCCAATTGGAAGAAATCCTGAAACGACTGAAGCTGAATATCCAGGAAATCAGGATATTCGAAAGACTTCTTAATAGACGCGAAGCTGATTCTTTCAGTTGATTTTGTTGCCAAGGTATTATTGTTTTTAGGTGATATTTAGGGAAAGACGAACAAACGAAGAGAGGAATTTTCGCATAAAGCGAAAAATCGGCACAAACCTCAGCCCCTATTGGGACTGAGGTTGAATGCCGTTATTAACGGGAATTGAATCCTTATTTCACTTCCACTTCTGCACCGGCCTCTTCGAGTTGAGCCTTCAGTGCATTAGCTTCTTCTTTGCTCACGCCTTCCTTCAGAGCCTTAGGAGCTGCGTCGACGAGTTCCTTGGCTTCCTTCAGACCGAGGCTGGTGAGTTCCTTCACCAACTTCACGACTGCCAACTTCTGAGCACCAGCGGATTTCAGAATGACATCGAAAGAAGTCTTTTCTTCAGCAGCGGCAGCAGCGCCACCGGCAGCAGGAGCAGCAACAGCAACAGCGGCGGCTGCAGGTTCAATACCGTATTCTTCCTTCAGGATGTTAGCGAGTTCGTTCACTTCCTTCACGGTAAGGTTCACTAATTGTTCAGCAAAAGCTTTAAGATCTGCCATTTTAATTCTATTTTTAATTGTTAATACTTGCTTTTAAATAGTTTGAATGATTCACATTCGATTTATTATTCTGGTCTTTCGGACAAAGTTTCGAGAATACCGCTCAGCTTGTGACCGCCAGATTGCAGGCCGCTGATGATGTTCTTCATCGGCGATTGCAACAGGGCAATGACATCGGCGATGAGGTCGTTCTTCGACTTCACGTTGCACAGAGCATCAAGCATATCGTCGCCGATATAGCAGCACTCCTCGATGAAAGCGCCCTTCAGGATAGGACGGTCATTGGTCTTACGGAAATTCTTGATCAGCTTGGCGGGGGCATTGCCGGTCTCGCAAAGCATCAGGGCAGTCGATCCTTTCAGAACATCGTACAGACTGTCGTAGTCCTTCTCCATCTGCATCATTGCCTTATGGAGCAACGCGTTCTTCACAACGATCATTTTCACACCACTATTGAAGCACTGTCTTCTCAACTGGCTCGTCTTCTCAGCATTGAGGTCGGAGACGTCGGTCAGGTAGAAGTTGGGGCAGGCTTTCAATTCACTGAGGATGGAGTCGATGAGGACTTTTTTATCTTCTTTTCTCATTTCAATAACTTCCTTTCATTTAGTTTGCTACTGATTTGACATCGATCTGCACACCCGGGCTCATTGTGCTAGAGATATAGATGCTCTTCACATACGTACCTTTAGCAGCTGCTGGTTTCAACTTGATAACGGTCTGGATCAGTTCCTTCGCATTATCAAAAATCTGTTCCGGAGAGAAACTGACTTTCGCGACACCTGCATTGATGATACCGTACTTGTCGACCTTGAAGTCGATCTTACCGGCCTTCACTTCCTGCACAGCCTTAGCTACATCCATCGTAACAGTACCTGTCTTCGGGTTGGGCATCAAGCCACGAGGACCGAGGATACGGCCCAGGGCACCCACCTTAGGCATGATGTTAGGAGTAGTGATCACAATGTCAATATCGGTCCAACCGTCCTTGATTTTTTGGATGTATTCATCCAAACCGACGTAATCGGCACCAGCGTCAATTGCCTCCTGAGCCTTGTCCGGGTTGCAAAGAACCAGAACACGGACGACCTTACCCGTACCGTGGGGCAGCGTAACCGAACCGCGAACCATTTGATTGGCCTTACGCGGGTCAACGCCCAAACGGATGTTCAAGTCAACTGAAGCATCGAATTTGGTGTAAGTGATTTGTTTTACGATATTAACCGCTTCACTTAAGGAGTAACTCTTGCTTTTGTCGAACTTTGCCAAAGCTTCTTTCCTCTGTTTGCTAACTTTTGACATTTAACTAACTTTTTTTTGTTCTACAAATGCATGAAAGATCTTAGTCTTTCTTTAAAGGTGATTCGCCGGTTATCTTCACTCCCATGCTGCGGGCCGTACCAGCAACCATCGACATGGCTGACTCGACGGTGAAGCAATTCATGTCCTTCATCTTGTTGGTGGCGATTTCTCTCACTTGATCCCAAGTCAACGAACCGACTTTCGTACGGTTAGGCTCCTTGGAACCGCCTTTGATCTTCGCTGCCTCAATGATGGAGACGGCCACGGGCGAAGCCTTAACGATGAAATCGAAAGACTTGTCCTTATACACAGTGATGATGACGGGCAACACTTTGCCAGCCTGATCCTGCGTACGGGCGTTGAACTGCTTGCAGAATTCCATGATGTTCACACCCTTCGAACCCAAAGCGGGACCAACGGGCGGAGCGGGATTCGCGGCTCCTCCTTTAATTTGCAGTTTAATTAATCCGCTTACTTCTTTTGCCATTTCTAAATCCTTAATTAAGTGTAATTAGGCAACATTTTTAACTCACAAATACCAATCAACTCTCCAACTTCACCTGGAAGAAACTCAGCTCCAACGGGGTCTTGCGACCAAAGATCTTGACTGCCACCTTCAGCTTCTTCTTCTCTTCGTTCACCTCTTCGATGATACCATTGAAAGTGCTGAATGGGCCATCATTGACGATGACAGACTGCCCAACCATGAACATGACATCGCTGCCAGCGCCCATGCCTTGGAGTTCGTCCACCTTACCGAGAATCCGTTTCACCTCTTGGGGACGCAACGGATCGGGATCGCCCTTCGTTCCGAGAAAACCGAGCACGTTGGGAACGCTCTTGATGACATGCATCACCTCTCCCTCCAAGATAGCTTCCACAAGCACATAGCCCGGCAGGTAGTTGCGCTCTTTGCACACCTTCTTGCCGTTCTTCACTTCGAAATACTTCTCAGTAGGAATCAAGACTGTAGCAATACGGTCTTGCAGGTTCAGCCTCTTGATCTCGGATTCAAGGTATTCCTTTACCTTCTTCTCCTTACCAGAGATGGCCTTGACCACATACCACTTCATCTCGTTCGACTCGCTCATCTTCCTGACTAATTACAAAGTTAACCAATAAATGCTCATCAAGATTCAACTCAATCTATCAGAACAATCCGTAAAATGCTTCTAACAGATTTTTGAAAGAGATGTCCATCAGAAAAACCACCAAGGCGATTATTAGGGAAGCAATGGACACAACCAAAACGCTACTTCTAAGCTCTTGCCAAGTAGGCCAGGAGACCTTCTCTTTGAGCTCAGTGTAGCACTCTTTAATGTAGTTTATAATTTTCATCTTCTATTGAACCTTAATAAAAAGCACGGGTGGAAAGGCTCGAACTCTCGACACTCGGTTTTGGAGACCGATGCTCTACCAACTGAGCTACACCCGTAGAATAAGGGTGGGTGTTGCCCCACCCTTACATTGTTGTTATTTCGATCAATCGTCGATGATTTCGATCACCTGACCGGAACCAACGGTACGACCACCTTCACGGATAGCGAAGCGGAGACCCTTATCCATGGCGATGTCGGCAATCAACTTAACGTCGATGGTGACATGGTCGCCAGGCATGACCATTTCCATACCTTCGGGCAGGGTGATTTCACCGGTAACGTCGGTAGTTCTGAAGTAGAACTGAGGACGATACTTGTTACGGAACGGGGTGTGACGGCCACCTTCTTCTTTGCTCAGGACATAGACCTGACCCTTGAAGTGGTGGTAGGGCTTCACCGAACCGGGCTTGGCAATAACCATACCACGGCGGATTTCGTCCTTGTCGATACCACGGAGCAGCAGACCAGCGTTATCGCCAGCTTCGCCTTCGTCCAAGATCTTGCGGAACATTTCCACACCGGTAACGACTGACTTCAGCTTCTCAGCACCCATACCGAGGATGTCGACGGGGTCACCAACGTGGATGACGCCAGTCTCGATACGACCGGTAGCAACGGTACCACGGCCAGTGATGGAGAACACGTCCTCGATAGGCATCAGGAACGGTTTGTCAACGGCACGAGCGGGTTCGGGAATCCAAGTGTCGCAAGCTTCCATCAGCTCGTCGATGGCAGGAGTCCATTTCGGGTCATCGTTCAGAGCACCCAGAGCGGAGCCACGGATGATAGGCGTATTCTCGGCGTCGAATTCGTACTTGCCAAGGAGGTCGCGGATTTCCATCTCGACCAATTCGAGCAACTCTTCATCGTCAACAAGGTCGCACTTGTTCAGGAACACCACGAGGCGCGGCACACCAACCTGACGGGCGAGCAGGATGTGCTCACGGGTTTGAGGCATGGGACCGTCGGTGGCGGCGACAA
>Ga0247608_10001407_pt1 | contig 33439 bp, 45 predicted proteins | sample 176DNAGHGlowgp2_FD_193490 | JGI IMG/M metagenome (GOLD analysis project Ga0247608, IMG submission 193490) | Sheep rumen microbial communities from Palmerston North, Manawatu-Wanganui, New Zealand - 1766 DNA GHGlow gp2 | ecosystem: Host-associated > Mammals > Digestive system > Stomach > Rumen ...
ATCAAGGCAGGCGGGACCACAACCTACACCTTAAGGCTCGATAAGGAAGACCGCCTCATCATAGACACAAAAGTCACGCAGACTAAAAAGGCGAGATTTTGAGCAGGTCAATAGTCCAGATATCCGGCAGAAAAGAATGTTATTTCTGCAGGGCTCTGGCAGAGGAGGAGGGATATTATGGAGACCTTACCGATAAAGGGCTCCATAAACATCACATAATGCATGGAACCGCAAACAGAAGGCTTGCAGATAAATACGGTCTGTGGGTATGGCTTTGCCCTGAACATCACGAGCTGGGGCCTGAAGCAGTACATAGAAACCGCAAGATTGACCTTCTACTCATCCGGATAGGTCAGAAAGCCTTTGAGATAGTGTACGGCCATGCAAAATGGATGGAAGTATTTGCAAAGAACTACATTGACGGGGGATGAAAGCATGAAGAAGAGAGTACAGACAGATGAATACGGTTTAGAGCTCACAAAAGAAGAGCAGGAAGAAGCAGACAGGATAGCAAGATCTGCCTGGGATGCAATCACAAAGCCACAGATTAAGAAGAAGGGAGGCTGGCCAAAGGGCAAGCCGAGGAAACCTGTAGGAGAAGAAATGGAAGAAAAGAAGGAAATTGCGCCGGCACAAATTGTTGTAAAGGCAGATATATCTGAAGAGCAGGCCAAAGAGCTGAAAAAGAAGATGCTTGAGGAGCCTCCGCAGATAATGAAAGAACCAAATGAAGTAATGATTCCCATCGCAGTCAAAGAAGCTCTCGAAGACAAACTCGAAGCGCTTGATCAGGAGATAAGGACCTACCAGAAGGACATAGATGAGAAGAAATCACAGATATCAAAGTTGGAACAGAGGTACAAAGTAATAGCTGACTATATAACGAAAGGAAATTAAGTATGTTTGAGAAATTCGGGGAATTTACTAGTTTTGAAGAAATCAATAAGAAAGCAGAGGAACTTAAGGCAGCAGGAGACAGGGAAGGACTTTTGAAACTTTGCGAAGAGAACGGAATCGATCGCGAGGATGGAGAGGACTATATGAGCGGAGTCGTGGATGAACTTACAACACTTAAGCTCGCTGCTATTGGAAAGATCACAGTAGAGAAGGCTGACCTTAAGACCAAGGGAATGGTAAATGATTGGACAGATATCATCATTCAGATGATTGAAGAGGATGAGAAGCTGGCAGCAGCTGTCAGATCTAAAGGAAAACCTCTCTACAAACTTTTAGGAATACTGTTAAAACATGGATTCGAAATCAAAGAGAAGCTTGACGACAGGATTGTAAAGGCTGCAAAACTCGATCCGCCCATCTACCTGGGTATACCTTCCAGTAAGGACGTGAAAGAAAAGGCAAGGGAATATTACCTGGGAGGTAAGGAATGATTGCATATAAAGGATTTAACAAGGATATGACCTGCACTTTCGGAAAAGGAATATTTCAGTACGAAGTAGGCAAAACATACACAGAAAAGTATGCAGACGCCCATGAGAGAGGATTTCACTGTGCTCAGAATCCTCTCGACTGTCTTAAGTGGTACGGAGACAGACAGGACAAGATATGCATCGTTGAGGCAGCAGGTGATATATCAGAGGATGGTCAGGACACAAAGATAGCCTGTACCAAGATGAAGATCCTGAGAGAGCTCACGCGCCACGAATTTGTCTGCGAATGCATCAAATATATAGCAAGACATCCGGATCTCGAACACACAAGGGTCAACAATGACAAGGGCACTGCCATAAACGGCTTTGTAATCGTCAAGGGCAAGGATCCCAAGGCCAAGGGTAAGGACGGAGATATCCTAGGACTCATTAAGACAGAGGGCAATGCAATCACAGCGGCAGCAGTCTATGTCGTTGGAGAGGATGTAAAAGCAGACACCTATAAAGGAATTGAGTAGGAGGTGCCTGATGATAAAGAGAGATTTAAGAGCACTTCGCTCACTGTATGCCACCAAAGAGATGATCGAGAAGGCAAAGATGCTAAAAGGAGAGCACTCCTCGGCAGGATATAACTATAAGACGCAGCGATACGAAAGTAAGCTGCACACATACAAATACGCATATTATGGCAGGGTTCAGAACCTTGAGGGCTATGTGAAGGTATCGCTGTATAAGGTCAAGGACCTGCGAAATGATATAAGGACACCCTTTGCGGAGGTTTTCATAGATCCCTGGAACAGAGATTACATAACAAGGGAGTGGGACGAGGATGGCTCTGAAAAGTGGAGAAGCTGCAAGATAGACAGTATTATAAATTTTTACAGGCCATGGTACTCATATACCGATTTCGATGAGACATGCTGGCTAAACAGAGACGCACTGAAAACAATAAAGACAGTACTCGGCACAACTAAAAAAGGCGTTGAAGGCATCCTACAGTTTCAGGAGGGAGTCAGGGCAGAAAAGATAAAAGAAAAGGACAGGAAAACAACCGATGCCTGGGATGAAGAGATGGCAACCGTTCCGGAAGTTCCCGAAGACTTTTATCAGTGGATCAAGAAAGACGGCATAAAACAGCACTATCTCTTCTATGACTCAGATAAAGAGAAAGGTTACTGCTCGAGATGTGATAAGTATATAAAGCTTAAAACATTCTTACCTTATAAGGCTTTTTCACCTGTACACAACAAAAATGGGAAATGCCCTGAATGTGGAGCAAAGATCATATACAAGCACGTAAACAGAATGAGTCAGTGCCTTAGTTCTGCACAGCAGATAGGAAAAAATGGAGCAGAACTTGTACAGTACAGCAAAGGGCGGATAATCGCCAGACAGTTCCTGATTACCCTAAGATACAGAGGAAAGGGCTGGGAGAGCGCTGAAAATCCTATATGGGACATTCACGAGGTGACAAGGTATATAAGAGGCGAGGATTATATACACAAATACCTTTTTACAAACTGGAAAAACAAAGGTCTCAGATGGGCTTTGTATGATGATTATTTTGCCTGTGGTACCGGAAGAATATATTATGAGGGCTCAAGAAAAGACCGAAAACTGATATCAAAATTCAGCGCTGTCCCCGCAATGCTTGACAGAAACAGGGTCGAAAATAACCTAAATATATTTAGCTATCTTGAAGAAGAAAAGAGGTATCCGGTGCTTGAACAGCTCTACAAGGCAGGATGCAAGGCGTTATTCAGAGCAGTGAACATAGGAATGCTTTCAGAGCATGAATTCGATAATGACAAGACCAGTCTAATCGGAAAGCTAAAACTCGACAACATGCGTTTCAGGAGACTCCAAAAAGGAAACGGAGGAAAATTCTGCTATCTGTGGCTCCGGCAGGAGAAAAAGGATAACACGATATATGATGACAGCTTTATCAAGGATATGGAGGAACATCAGATATTTCCAGGTGATTTTGACAGGATTCCTCTGGAGATATCATATAGGAAAAAATATAACTACATCCTCAGGCAGGACCCTGTTGATCTTAGAGGAACTATCACAAAATGGAGAGATTATCTGTTAATGGCAGAAAAGCTAAAGATGGATATTAAAAACGGAAAGCTCGCAATGCCTAAAGAACTCGACAAAGCCCATAACGAGCTTATAAACATTATTCAGCGCGGAAAGATAGAGGATCAGGTAAAGAATCTCAGAAAAAAATACAAGAATCTTGTTAGCGTAATAAAGACACTAACAAAATATGAGTATTCCGGAGAGAAGTTCTGCATCGTAGCGCCCACAAAGATAGATGACATCATCTTAGAGGGCATATCTCTTGGTCACTGCGTCCATACCTGTGAATACTACTGGCAGAGAATGAATATCAAGGAGACATACATCTTGTTTCTTAGAAGGGCAGACACTCCGACAGTTCCATGGTATACACTGGAGGTCGAACCTTCTGGGAACATCAGACAGAAACGCACAACAGGCGACAAACAGAACAGGGACTTAAAGGCAGCAAATGCATTCTTGAAGGAATGGCAGAAGGTCATACAGAAGAGGCTCAGTAAAGAAGACAAGGTTCTGGCCAAGAAGAGCGACGAGAAGAGAAAACAGGAATATAAGGATCTTCGTGCAAACGGCAACAGAGTATGGCATGGAGTACTGAAGGGAGAACTTCTTGCGGACGTTCTTGAGAATGATTTTATGCCGGTTGATAACGATTTTGAGCCGATTGATAACAAGGAGGAATGCCTGCAGACGGCAGCAGGCTAAGGATAAATGGTTACAGATATGAGTAAAGTAGACCAGGCACAGGGATTAAGGGATGCCATGGCAGCAGTCAGGAATTATAACACCTTCAAGGCAGAGTTTGATGAAGAGATCCATAAGGCAGCAGACAGCTATGTGAGGATAGGATTCCTGCTCATAGAAGCGAGAGATACCGGGATTCTTGAGGGAAGCGGATATGCGACTATGTCCGATTTCGCCAAAACAGAATACGGACTCTCACCGGATCAGACAAGCAGATTCATCTCTATATGTGAGAGATTCGGAGATTCAGAGGGGCACTTAAAAGACGGTTATGAGGACTTTGGCCAGACCAAGCTCATAGAGATGTTATCCCTTCCGGATTCCATAACAGAGTCGATATCTCCGGAACTCACAAGAGAAGAGATAAGAGATATCAAGAATGAAGTAAAGGAAGAGAACAAGATCACACCCATAGAAGCTGCACTGGAGCCGTCAGCAGTTCCGGAAAGCTTCAACGACCTTGAGAAGTTCCTGTGGACATTCTTTGAAGAGAATCCCGAGATCTTCATAGAACTGGCAATGCAGATCGACAATATGTCTCCCGGTCCTGATAAGGAGAAAGAAATTCTTATAGATAACCTTACAAACGACGGTATAAAGGTTCTGCAGGCAAGAGTTCCAAGGATAGGAAGACTGATGCTTTCATTTACGGGCGCAGGTAACAATCCGGCCCTCGTATATGTCAGAGAAGATAAGAGGCAGGAAATCGGATGGCATGAACTGTATGAAGCTATAGAAATGAGAGTCAGCAACGAGGAAAGCCTTGAAGATGATCCCAAGATGAGATGGGAAAAGGCATACGGAAAAGAATTTCCGAAAATTGCGCCGGCGCAAGTTAAAGAAAGTACGCAAAGCCAGTCACAGACTAACTTTGAACAAAAATCAAGGTCAGCTCAGCAAGTTAAAAAATCTGAAAGCACCAAAGAGCGCAAAGTTAGTCAGGGACTGGAAGAGAAGGATACAGGCAAGGAAGAAAGCAAGGCACCGACTAACTTCGAGGGAAACAGCAAAGAGGAAGAAGTACCGGAAAGTAAGTCAGAGACTAACTTTGAAGGCATGAACCCTCCCACTGAAGAAGAGGAAAAAAGTGAAGATACCCCGGTAGGGGAACTCACTCATTACGACAGGGCACAAAGAGCAGCAAAAGCTCTGGATGAGCAGATAAATCTCTTCATACTGAATACCGAGCCCGGGCTTATCGCTTCAGAGATTCAGGATCAGATGGACAGGGTGGAGAAAAAGATCGCCACATGGCGGAACATTATGATCGAATGGAGGAAGAGCAGAGAATGAGACAGGCACAGACGAAAGAAGAAAAACAGGCCAAGTGGGATAGGATCACAGCCGTATTAAACAATCTTAAGGATTGGTCCTGGGATGTTATACCGCAATACAAGATTGAGAAGGAAGACGCCGAGGTCATCATCGAAGCTCTTGAGCATCAGAGGATCAATATCATGCTTCCGCAGATGACATCAGTAAAAGTAGACGCCGAGGTCTTAGATAAATGGAAAGAGCGGGCGGAAAAAGTACTTCTCAACTACGATCGAAGAAGCCCGGATGAGTAAGGAAATGTTTGAGGCAGCAGCTATTCTGTGGGTTATAGCGTTGATAGCCATATGGGCTTCAGCATAAAAGGCGGGTGATGCCATTGGACAAATAGAAAAAGGTCTCATAAGGAAATTATCACACACTAAGCCTCAGGAAATCCCTGAGGCAGCAGTCAGTATCCCTGCGCAGCATAACCATTAATGATTCAAAGAAAATTTGACTACAATGCTGTGCAGGTTTACACAAAGGAGAGATATGGGAAAAGGGTTTTATATAGCTGCGAATGAAGATATAGCATATGGCTTTTCATTTGCCATTGTATATATTCCGCAGCACAGGGATTTTCAGATATCGATAATGTTTGGCAACCAGATGGTGGCAATAGGATATAAGTTTTAATTCAACAAATAAGTTAGCAACTAATCGGAGGGTATGCAATGAAGAAAATTATCTCAGTGTTGATGGCACTTGTAATAATGGTAACCGTATTGACAGGTTGTGAGGATGAGGCGAGCGTAGCGAGCTACAACATTAGTAAAGAAGCTGACAACTTTAACATATACAGGAAAGTTACAATCATAAACAACCAGTCAGATGTAGTGATGCTGGAATTCGAAGGATGGTGTTCTATCAACAAGGATAACAACGATAATCAGTTAGAAATCACATACAGAGTTGGGCAGGATGAGTATTACAAGGATTTTGTAGGGTTAAATGACAGGACTACGTATTTGATTACTCAGGTCGATGGTTCCAACGTAGATAAATATCACTATGAATGGCTATATCACTCAAAAGGGGATTTAATACCCATCGAAATAAAAGATGCGGATAAGTAAAAAACTATATGATCAGATAGGTAGAATGTATAATACCACAGCCGTATAAGGCAGATATGAGGGGTGAGGAATGATTGACGAGATTTTTAAAGTAATGAAACACTTTGGCGGAAGTTATATAAATTCGTGTGGTGAGTTGATTATCTCTGACAGAGGAAATGTTTATTTTACGGCAACTGATTGTAAGGACAAGGGAGACGTTATATGCAAATTGCTTGAATGGTGTTCAAGACCGATTGCAAAGGGAGAACCATACGCCACAAATAAGAGGAATATTGAGTGGAGAAACTCTTTACTTTGTGGCTATAACAATTATCTCGGCACTAACTTTACGCAAAATGATATGTATTGGATATATGAAAAACTCGGTAATGCAGTAAACCATGAATTGACGCTTGAATTTATTCATAGCAACTTTGATTTATCGCTTATAAGACCACAGGAAAGTGAGGCATAAATGGATAAAGAGTGGGAAGTTGAAGCAACCATAGAGATTAAAACATCATTTTTATGCGACACAAAGGAAGAAGCAGAGAAAGAAGCACATAAATATTTGTCGGAATTATGCCAAGGCTTATACCCTGATTGTTGTTCCAACAGCTACGAAATTGAGAACATATATAGCTGTACAGAGGATTGAGCCACAGGAAAGTGAGGGAGTATGACAAGAGAAGAATTAAAAAGCCATTGCTTAAAACAAATTGAAGGCTGTGAAATGTGGGCGAGACTCAAGGGCGAAGAACCGCATGGAAAAATCTATGAAGAACACAAGCTGATATTAGAGTTATTAGAGAAAGAGCCAAGATGGATTCCTATTATAACTAGAAAACCAACTGAGGAAGAAAAGAAAGATTACTTCGAGCAGAATGGCGAAGAATTATGTTACATGATTGATAGTCCAATGCCAGATAACGGACAAGAAGTATTGGTAAGTGTCGGCGATTATGTATCGGAAGATGTTTTTGATGAAGATTTTTATAATTTCGAAAACAACGATATTGAAAATGTAGATGCATGGATGCCAAAACCAAAGGCATATGAGCTACAGGAAAGCAAGGGATAAATATGGCAGATATAGAATTAGCAATCAAAATATCAGAAGATTCCTATAAAGCAACTTGTAATGGATACATGTTACCATCAGATGTTGAAGATGTAGTCAATGCGATTAAGAACGGCATACCACTTCCTAAAGGGCATGGAAGGCTGATTGATAGTGATAAACTTGATACAAGACTTAATTTTGTATTAAATCATACAGGTGGATATAAAGACACACCAATAGGCACAGGTATTGTAATTGCTATGGCTGAAAATTTGGATGCTCCGACAGTATTAGATGCGGAGGCAGGAAGTGAGCCGCAAGAAAGTGAAAAAGGCTATTCAGATGGCGTTAATGAGGTTCTTGACAAGGTAAGAGATGAGATATTAGACAATACTTTTTCAGTAGTTAATCCGAATAACACATACGAATATATAAATGTTATAGACCTTGATAGCATAGATGAGATTCTTGGCAAGTACAAATCAGATAGTGAGGATAAGAAATGATTTTAGCCTTAAAAATAATTATACAGTTATTACTAGCATTAGGTGGTTTAATCTTGATGGGATTTCTTGGAGCTATGATTTATGCATTTTGCTTCATGGTAATTGGTAAAGGAGCAGACGATGGGAATGACGATTGAATTAATCGTGGTTATATTACTAATTCCGGGCTATATCTGTTTAGCATATACTTTGAAGCAAGTAGCAACGTATACGAACGGATATATCAAGGGCTTTAACGATGCAAAAAGAATCTATGAAAGCCATAAATGAGATGGAGGATAAGGTATGAACATGACGGCAATAGCAATTACAGCAATTATCTGCGTAACAATAGCATACATCAGTACAAGGACCAGGAAATAAAAAGCATTGAGGGGCAGCAGGGGATGAAAAATAATTCAAGGGAAAACCTGGGGACAGAGGTTGCTTCTCGGGCAGCAGGTTGTATGAGAGGGGAGACGAAGATGAGCAAATACAGAGCGCCTAGCAAATCAAACAAATATTACATTCCCACAGAGGACTATATCACAGCGATTCATTGGTGCCTTAGATATCCGCTGTGGGTATCTGAGCTGTCCGTTGAACCGGACACTTCAAGAGCCATCACCTACGATCAGGATAAGGTACAGACATCAGGAGATTATGATCCTACAGTTGAACTGGCTATGAAAAGGGCAGAAATATATCGGAAAAAGGAGCTGTTGGAGAATACAATCCGCGAATGTGCCCCTGAAGAACTATTTCACTTCATGCTCTTACACGTAGGCCATGGAAGGACATATTATCAGCTGGTGAAAGAAGGACTCAATATTTCAGAATATGAATTCCGTAAGTACAAACAAAAATTTTATTATGAGATTTCTCAAAAAATATAAACTCGCCGATTGAGGGACGTAAAAATGTTATATGATGATATCGGAGAATTGAGAGAGAAGAACTCATAAGACCTCATAAGAAAATCATTAGACAGACCCACCGGACACTACCCCGGTGGGTTTTGCCATGCATAAAATTGCGCCGGCGCAATCGGATTGCTTTTTAAGCCCAGCGATTTCACGAAGCTTGCTATATGATGATTCAAAACCATACATCATGACCTATTGACTACTAATAGTTTGTCACCTCCTTTCACTTACTCGACAACTCAGCAAAGTTAGTCTGTAAGCGGATTACAAGAAATTTAAAATTTCTTGTAAATAAGTGTTGACATAGGGCGCACCCTATGATATTATAATATTGTCCCGAGGGGATAATACTTAGAAAGGAGGTAAATGGATGGCTAAAAAGAAGCATAAAAAGAAGCACTTAAAAAAGAAAATACTTTGGTGGTTAACAGCTCTCAGCCTAGCAACTGCGACAATAACCAACATAGTAAGCCTCTTTAAATAAGTGCTTCGGGTAGGTGGTTATCAACATCACCACCTACCTGCATTATAAGCCATCTGAAAGAAATATACCATGAAAAAACAAATTATTTATGCGCAGATTGCAGCTTTGTTATGCACAATTTGCAGTACAATTAGGACGGGGATATCAATCCTAAATGTATTTACGGTTGTTCTATTAGCTATTTCTCTAACCCTAAACATACGTGAGGGGGTGAAATAATTGCCTATAGGAGAGCCAGAAAAACAAACTATTGCCACACGTAAGTATCAGCAAAAAGTTGGACTTATAGCAAAATCGTATAAAATAAAAAAAGATGTGGCAGATAGATTCGCTACGGCTTGCGAAAAAGCTGGAGTCAGCCAAGCGGCTAAAATTACAGAGTTGATGGAGCAGTTCATTAGCGAAGTAGAAAATTGAATATGTTTATAAAAGGACTGGAGCAATTCAGTCCTTTTATATTGCATATAAAGAGGATAACGATATGACAAAGGGAGCACTTAACGTCACATTTCAGAATGAGGCTCAGGTTGTAAAACAATTGAATAGTCTGCCTGATGGTGGCGAGAAGGCACTCAAGGGAACTATTAACCAGTTACGCACAAGGACACCTGCATGGGTAGCCCAGGAGGTATCCAGTGTATACGGTATTAAGAAGGCAGAGATAAAACAGTCTGCATCTAAGGAGGGGGCTGGATCAGTATCACTCGCAGGCAAGACAGTAGACAGTTTATATCTTGTATATAAAGGCAGGGTGTTAACGCCTACCCATTTCGGTATGACCCCCAAGGCACGCCCTGCAGGGAATAGGCGGTATACAGTCAAGGCATCTATATTCAAGGGACAAAAGAAAGCCCTTGGCTCAAAGGTATTCCTTGGAGCTTCAGGAAGTGAAGGCACAACACACATTCCTTTTCAGAGAGAAACATCTGCAAGGCTTCCAATCCAAGCAGTAAAGACGCTTTCAATTCCTCAGATGATTGACAATGAGAAAGTCAACGCCGCCATCTATGAACGAATCGAAACAGAAGCTGCAAAAGTTTTAGAAAATCAGATTAAACGATTCATGAAATAGAGCAGAGAGAGGAGAGGGGTAGGAGTGAAAATTTTCGCGTAGCAGTGTGGAGAGTAAGAAAGTAGCGTAAAGGTACTGTCAGCCAGACTTTTATGACTGCGGTGCTGGCGAGTGCAATTTCCTCTTAGTTTTTGAAAAAAATTTTTGATCATTTCGTTTCGTTTGCAAGGAGCTAAAATGCAGAAGGTAGACATAGATGGTGAGGTGTGGGTACCGACAAGGAAGCTTGCCTCATGGTTAGATCTGACAGACAACAGAATAAGACAGCTGGAAGATGAAGGATACCTCACATCTAAAACCGAGAGCGGGAAAAAGAAATTTAATCTCAAGGAATCAGTGAGGATTTACATAGAATATCTGAAGAGACATAAAGAGAACCCGGTGCTTGAGGTCATGGATGACGAGGCCAGGAAGCTTAAGGCAGAGGCTGATCTTAAGGAAGCAAAAGCAGCAATTGAGCAGATGAAGAAAGCTGAACTTGAAGCCACAATGCATAGGTCTGATGATGTGGAAGCAATTACAACAGATCTTGTCATGGCAGTAAGGGCGGAGCTCCTGGCACTTCCTGGAATGCTCGCTGTAGATGTGGCATCGGCTCAGTCAGCTTCTGAGGCAGCAGGCTTTATAAAGAAGGCTGTAAACGAAATTTTGAACTCGCTCAAGGATTATTCCTATAATCCGGAGGAATATAAGAAGATGGTAAGAGAAAGAGAAAAGTGGATGAGTGAAGAAACAGACAAAGAAACAGACGAAAACAGTGAATAATGAGCTTTCGGGTGATATGAAACGCTTGCAGACAGTGATTTCAAGAGCCTGTCAGCATTTCAAAGCACCTGAGAACATTACTGTGTCTGAATGGGCGAACAAATACAGAAGGCTTTCATCCGAGAATTCTGCAGAGGCAGGACGATGGAAGACATCAAGGACGCCCTATCTTAAGGATATTATGGACAGCTTCTCCGATGACAGGATCAACCGGATAGTTGTGGTTGCTTCGTCACAGGTCGGAAAGACTGAGATGTTGCTTAATCTTCTCGGCTATGTGGTGGATCAGGATCCTGGACCGATAATGTACACGCTGCCAACGAAGGATGATGGCGAAGACTTCTCGAAAAGAAGACTTTCGGCCATGATAAGAGACACCGTTCCGGTCAGAAATAAAATGGCCAAAGCGAAGGGACGCGATTCAAATAATACGATTTACAAGAAATCATTCCCAGGAGGAATGCTTACTATAACCGGTACCAATGCACCGCGAGAGCTCGCATCGGTACCGTCAAGATATGTTTTTGGAGATGAGCTTGACAGATGGGCAAAGTCAGCAGGCACTGAGGGCGATCCTTGGAGCCTTTTGGAAGCCAGAACGTCAACGTTTTACAATTCGAAGATGGTAGCGGTATCAACGCCGACAATTAGAGGAGACAGCAAGATAGATGACTTATTTAAACTAGGAACGCAGGAATACTGGTCTGTACAGTGCCCTGACTGCGGCGAGTATTCATACATAGAATTTGATAATATCCGTTTCAAACACCACGAAATTCAGAACGGAAGAGATATACAGTATATCGTGGATGAAGTAGGCTGGGTATGTCCTAAGTGTGGATGTTACCACGATGAGCAGACAGTAAAGCATCAGCCGATGCGATGGGTAGCAGAGAGCCCTGAGGCAATAAAGAACGGAGCAAGGTCCTTCTGGATAAACGGCTTTTCAAGTCCATGGCTTCAGTGGAGCCATATTGTAACAAGGTTTTTGGAGGCAAGGAAGGATCCTGAAAAACTTCAGACAGTCTACAACACACTGTTCGGCCAGCTGTGGGAGAACAGAGGCGACCTCGAAGACGAGGAGACAATCGCCAACCGTGCCGAGGATTACGGAGCCGAGCTGCCCGACGGTGTGTTGTGTCTTACATGTGGAGTTGACACCCAGGACAACCGCCTCGAATACGAGGTCGTAGGATATGGATTTTTTGAAGAGAACTGGGGAATTGAAAAAGGTATTATTGACGGGAATCCGGCTGATGATGAAACATGGTACAAGCTGGATGGAGTCATTGACAGGGTATACCGGTATAAAAACGGGCAAGGTATTAAAATCGGGCTCACATTCGTAGATTCAGGCGGGCACTATACACAGGAAGTCTATGAGCAATGTGCCATGCGGATAGGCAAGAGAGTATTCGCAATAAAAGGTGCAAATAAACCGGATACACCATATACATCACCGCCTAAAAAGGCGAAATACAATACCGCAGCGCACCACAGCGGTACGACATGGTTCTACCTCATCGGAGTAGATGCAGGTAAGGAACATATAATGTCTGGGCTTAAAGTAAAAGAGCCTGGAGCAAGAATGAGTCATTTTCCTTTAGACAGAACGAAGGGATATGACTCTCTTTATTTCAGCGGACTTTTATCAGAACATATGGTTCGCAATCAGAAGGGGGAGTGGAGATGGGAGAAGATACCCGGGCATGAGCGCAACGAAGCTCTTGACTGTAGGAATTACGCCAACGCGGCTTTTAAGGTACTCCATCCCAACATGGACAGGCTTAATTATTTAAGACTCCACCCTGAAGAGACTACAAAAAAGCCTGCGCCGGTAAAGAAAAAACAGCAGAGAAGGCGCAGAGATTTAGGAGAGGATGATTGGTAATGGCAAATTATGACGGTAAAACAGAGCACGGAATACCTTATATTGTCTCACTTTATAGCGCCAACTTTGAATACGAAACAACTATCAATGATCTTGACGGACTCGTTACTACTAGAAAGTCCGTCATGTCAGGTAGCGGAGCAGTCACCTCATATTCACTTGGAAGCCGGTCAGTTACAAGACAGGCAATGAGCGCGACAGAGGTGCTTCAGACGTGGAACAAGCTGATGGCAAAAAAGAGAGAGCTTGAAGCAGGAAGAAAGCCCCGCAGGGCGATGGGCGTAGTACTGCGCGACTGGTAAATCATGGGTGTAGCGTGTATACACGTTATGCTGGGCTGAGGCTTTAGCAGGTAATACCTGCCCCTTTCACTCAGCCCAATAATAAAAGGAGATCACGATGCCGGATTTATTTATAAATGGCACTAAGGGCTACGGTTCAGCAGGTGCGAGCACAAGAAAAAGATCTACCAAAGGCTTTAAAGCTGTATCAGGAAGCCCGAGGGAGGATATCGATTACAACAATTACACACTAAGGCAGCGCGGAAGACTGATGTATATGGGAAATCCCATAGCCACATCGGCCATCAAGAGCAGCCGAACCAACACAATAGGGCTTGGACTCAAACTAAATCCACGACCCGACGCGGAATTTCTCGGAATGGATGAGGACGAGACGGCGGAATGGGTGAAGGCAGTAAAGCGCGAATTTGGTCTCTGGGCTGATAAAAAAGAAGCCTGCGATGCTACAGGAATTAACAATTTCTATGAATTTCAGCAGATGCTGATGTCGAGCTGGTTGCAGTCAGGAGATGTATTTATTTTGTTACAGAACAGAGAGCCGACACCGAAGCTTCCATACAGGTTAAGACTTCGCGCAATCGAAGCTGACAGGGTGGCAACGCCACAGGAAAGCGGGCTCGCTTTTGATATATCGTCCACTACCGGGAAAAACAAACAGAATGGAAACCCGATATATGACGGAGTAGAGATAGATTCAACAGGCTGCGCTGTAGCATACTGGATCAGAAATACTTACCCGTTTGAGATCGTGGACGTTCCCACGAGCTTTAAGAGGATAGAGATCACAGGGGAAAATACAGGGCTCCCGAATATGCTTCAGATAGTAACCACAGAACGCCCGGATCAGTACAGAGGGGTGACATTCCTTGCGCCGGTAATAGTAGAGCTCTTGAACATAAACAGGTACACAGAGGCGGAGATCACGGCGGCGGTTATTGAATCATTCTTTACGGCATTCATCAAAACGGCCGCAGAGGATCCCGGAGATATGCCATACAACGAGGTCGGGGCAGGATACCCCGAACAGGAAGCAAGCTATGATCCTAACGAGTATGAGATGGGACCGGGGCAGATAAATGTAATGAATCCCGGAGAAGATGTAACGTTTGGAGATCCCAAAAGGCCTGCAAATGGTTTTGAAGGATTTATAAACGCGATTGCAACTCAGATAGGAGCAGCACTTGAGATTCCGAGGGAGATCCTGTTGAAGTCTTTCACGGCATCATATTCAGCATCAAGAGCTGCGCTTCTGGAAGCGTGGAAGAGCTTTAATATGTACCGCACATGGTTTGTCAATGATTTTTGCAAACCTGTGTATGAAGTATGGTTTACCGAAGCTGTTGCAAGCGGAAGGATATACGCCCCAGGCTTTTTCGACGATCCGGCGATAGCGGCCGCATGGCTTGGCTCTGAGTGGATAGGACCTTCACAGGGTATGCTTGATCCTACAAAGGAGATACAGGCAGAACAGCTTGCGTGCTCAATTGGATTCAGTACGTATGCTGACAGTGCATTAAGGCTAAATGGAAGTGACTTTGACAGCAATATTGAACAGCTTGCAAGGGAACATGCAAGGATAACGGAACTTCTAGGCAGCACAGGGCAGCAGAACACTGTAAAAACCACTGAAACATCAAAGAAAAATAGCGATAATTCAGAAGAAAAAGACGACGATACAGAAGATGATTCAGACTGGGATGACGGCAGAAAAAGATAAGAAAACGGTCAAAAAATAACGAAAAAAGGAGAAAAAACATGCCAAAACTTATGAATATGCATCCAAATTTGATGCCATACGTGATCAATAAAGCTGAAGATGGCAAGTCAGCAAAAGTGAATCTCTACGGTGAGATTGTTGAGGAGGTGCCTGTCGACTGGTGGACAGGAGAGAAAATTTCAGGACTTTTTATAGAGTTAAAGAGCTTTTTGAACGATATAGAGGCTTTATCCAATATGGATGAGGTCTTTTTTTATATCAATTCCGTAGGCGGAAACGTGGATGCAGGCATATCCATATTCAACAAAATAAGAGCACTTAAAGCTGAAACCACAACAGTGGTGGATGGCCTTGCCGCTTCCGCTGCTTCGATAGTGGCTCAGGCAGGAGACCACAGACAGGTTTCTATAGGTTCACAGACAATGGTGCACTGCGCATCCGCCGGCCTTGTGGGCTATTACAACCGTGAGAGCCTTGAACAGATCGACAGGATGCTTGAATCAACGGACAAAAGGATAGCCGAGATTCTTGCAGACCGGACAGGAAGAAACACGAAAGATATCTTAAAGATGATGAAAAATACCTCATGGATGACAGCAGACGAAGCTGTAGGTGAGGGCTTTGCTGATGAAGTGGTAGGTAAGTCTGAGCCTGTAGTTGACAGGGTACAGAACTCCTCAATGTTCATAGTGAACGGCATTCCGCATAATCTTATGAACATGCAGGCACCAATGTTTTCCAAAATCGGCGAAATTGCGCCGGCGCAAATGATATCAGACGGCTCTGAGCCGGTTGGTATAGATAATCCATCAAAATCAAACAAGGAGGAAAAGGGCATGGATATGAACGAACTGAAAGCGAAGCATCCCGATCTGGTTAATCAGATTGTGGAAGAAGTGAAGCAGACGGCTCAGAGCGAGAACGCAGAAGCCGTCAAGGATGCGGTAGCAGAAGCTGTTACAGCAGAGAGAAAAAGGCTGCAGGAAATTGACTCAATTGCTGACAAGATCAGTGCAGAGCTTGTGAATGAAGCAAAGTACGGTGAAACACCAATGAATGCTTCAGAGCTGGCACTCAAGGCACTTCAAAATTCACAGGCAAAAGGTCAGCAGTTCCTTAAAAACCGCCAGCTTGAGCAGCAGGCAGCAGGTGTGAATAACATCGTTCCTGAACCTGTGAGTGGATCAGAGGAAGAGACAGTGAACAGAGACATTGAAGATGGCGCAGCAATTCTTAATGCAGCAGTAAAAAAATAATAGGAGGAGACAGAGATGTTAGTAGAGAGATTTACACCTGACAACCTTATCGCGGATGATAAGCACACACTGGCAACCGGTACAGTCACAGTGCTTTCGGGTGAAGGCAAACTCAAGAGAGGATCAGTCCTCATGAGGAATGCAAACAATAAGTTCGTACTGGCCGACACATCAGCAGGCACCGCAGAGGTAATCCTTTCGGATGATGTTGATGCCACAAACGCCGACGCAGTTGCAAACGTATATGTATCCGGTGATTTTAAGGCAGAGAGCCTTATTGTCAAAACAGGATACACACTCACAGAGGCAGATAAGGTTGCCCTTAAAAACGCAGGCATCTATATCATTGCCGGAATTTGATTAGGAGGACAAAAATGAGCATTAATCTTTACGATACAAGGACACTTCTGGCCGCAAAGGATGTTATCGCACCCAAGGCAACATTCCTTCGCGACAGATATTTCCCCACAGGAGAAAGCGATATTTTCAATACAAAGAAGGTAAATATTGACTATAAGGACGAGCAGAACAACGTGATCGCTCCTGCCGTACTTCCCGGAAAGGGCGGAATCCCGGTAGACAGACGCGGCTACGAGACACACGAGATCGAGCCTCCGCTTATCGCACCTGAGAGAACTCTGAAGCCTGAGGATCTTGAGAATAGACTTGCAGGCGAAGTGATTGGAGGAACCCTTACTCCTCAGCAGAGAGAAGCTAAGATCCTTGCAGATGATGTGCAGGATCTTGGAAGAATGATCGACCTCAGAGAGGAGCAGATGGCTGCATCACTGCTTCTCAATAACGAGTACACACTTAAGCAGTACGCTGACAAATATGGCTCATCTGAGTTCATTGAAAAGAACATCAAGTTCTTTAGCGAGGTATCAAACCCTGCAACCTATACACCCGGAGCATCATGGAGTACAACCTCCACGGCTATCATTTCTGACCTTGCAGCTATGGCAGGAAAGCTTACGAAGAGAGGACTTCCTGCTACAGACGTAATCGTTGCCGGTGACGTTGCTGATGTCATTCTTGGAAATGAGCAAATTCAGAAGCTTCTCGACAACAGAAGGTTCGAACTTGGAAGCGTAAAACCTGAGGCACTTCCTGACGGAGCAACACTTATCGCAGTGCTCAATGTTAAGGGAAGAATTATGAACATCTTCTCTTATGATCTTGAGTATACAGACGAGTCTAAGACCAGCAAGCTGTTTATTCCCTCTGGCAAGGTAGTAGTTACTGCACCTGCAATCGGACGCACAGCATATGGTTCTGTAACTCAGATCGAGGAAAGAGTTGACGATTATGTAACCTACGCAGGAAGACGTGTTCCTAAGGTTTCAACCAATTCTCACGATGACGTAAGGACGCTTATTCTTAAGGCTAAGCCTGTGATGGTTCCTAACGTTAAGAATCCGTTTGTGAGCGCAACAGTTCTCTGATGAACTGGCAAGAAAGGGGCAGGAATTATGTTAGTCAAAGTAAGTAAAAAATATTGCGGAACACTGGGGCTTTTTAACCCCAATACAAACTCAGTAATACAGAAGGATAACACGAGCGCACCGTTTGAGATGGACGATGCGCTCGCTGCATCTCACATCAAGAATGGCATTCTTGTGACAGCGGATACCAATGAGGAAGCGCCTGTTATCGAAGTGGCGAATACAGTAGTCGAAGAGGATTCTGCAGATTATGAAATACCCGAAGAAACAACAGAGGAGATTTCAGAAGAGATACCTTCAGAAGTGCCCGAGGGGATTCCTGAGGAGCTTCCCGAAGATGAAGAGAACCTTGATTCAATAACCGACTACAAGGTTCTTAAGGAGCTTGCTAAGAAGGCCGGGGTTAATCCCGTTGGTAAAAACAAAGAAGAGCTCAGAAAAGCAATCCGTGAAGCAAGAGCTTAAGGAGAGACTATGATTGAGATCACAAAAGGAAGATATGGTTACAAAGCAGAGGACGGAACTATTCAGATTGCTCCGCCTGGAAAGAGGCTTTCCCTCGATAAAGACGAAGAGGAGAGACTTGTAAGGAGAGGTAATGCAGTATATGTAGAGGAAGAGGTAAAAGTTGAAGCTAAGGTGGACGCCCCGGCTGAGAATGAGCCTGTATCCAAAGCTGTTCCGAAGCCGCGTAAACGGAAAGGTAGGAAAGCATGACACTTGCCGAACAGATCCTTGCGGATAACGAGAGCGTATTCCTTGAGCTTGAAGACTTCGCAGAAACTCATAGGATAGACGGAGCCAAGGTGAATATCTCTCTTGATTCAGACAAACTTGATGAGCTCAAGGCCAGTGGTAATACAGCCGTGGATAGCGCAGACATGATGTTCTTTGCAAGAAGCAGGGAAGTCAAGAAAGTGAACCCCGGAGGGATTATCAACTTTGATGGCAAGGAGTGCAAGGTTGTCTACTGGACTGAGAACAAGGGCATAGCCAGCGTGGCAATCCAGAGGAGGGTTGGAAGATGATAAATGTTGAACTCATTGAAGACCTGCGCTGCTGGATTGAGGAAGAGATCGCACCAAGAGTTGAGCTGAAAGTACCTTCAGAAGACGTTGATGATGCTGACTATGAGCCTGAGTTTGCGAATCCGTCAGTCTTTTCTTACTTTGTACCGCCATCAAGCGTAAATGCAGATCTGCCACATGCTCCTTCTATATGTGTGCAGTTCTTGGATACAGAGGAACAATTCAAGGGCATTGGAACGGGAGAAAAGTCAATTAGAGTGAGGATATCATTCATTGTATGGAACCCCGGAGAGCATGTCGTATTCGAACCACATGAGGATATATCAAAGCTCGGCGGAGTGGCATATACGCCGAATACCGAAGGATATGCACGCACCCTTGACGGGTGGAAGGATCTTGTAAATCTTCAGGACGAGACCCTTAAGCATATCAAGGAGACTGAATATATCAAAGGCATGAGGGTTGACCTCGACAAAGGTATTAAATACAGCATGTACAAAGATGAGGAAGATAGCATATATCTATTCTATCCATATTGGCAGGGATATATCGATTTCTCAGTAAAGCTTGGCGCGACAAGAGTTGCGTCTGATCTATTAGACATTTAAAAGAGGAGGAAAAACAGCATGGCTTATAAGCATGGAACATACGGTGAGCGCACCGCAAGCAAGGCTAAATCAGCTGCGCAGGCTGAAGAAGTCGTCCTGTATGTTGGTACAGCCCCTGTCAATCTCATCAGGGGATATGCATCCAAAGGACTTATCAATAAGCCCGTTAAGGTGATGAGCCTTACAGATGCATACAACAAGATCGGTTATTCCGAGAACTGGGATGACTATTCACTCAATGAAGTGACCGACTATCACTTCAACAACACGAAGCACAATATCGGTCCTATCTACATCATCAATGTGCTCAATCCTGATACTCACAGAAAGAGCACACAGACAGAGACAACTGTAACATTCACAGCTGGCAAGGCTTCCTTTGATTCTACAAAGGTAATTCTTGATACAGTAGCCATCGACGGAAAGGTGGAAGGTACAGACTATACCCTCTCCTATGACATGGCAGAAGGAACAGTTCTCATCGATTCCAGCAAGGCAGAAACTCCCATGACAGGAGATGTCACAGTAGCCTACTACGAAATAGATGTTACTGCCATTACCCAGGCAGATATCATCGGCGCTGTAGGAGATGATGGAACAGTTACAGGTCTTCAGGCAATCAAGCTCCTGTACAGAGATTACAATGCAATCTGCAATCTCATTGCTATCCCCAGATATTCAATGATTCCTGCAGTCTACAAGGCAATGGTCCAGGCTGCACAGAAGATCAACGGACATTGGGATGCATTTGTGCTCGCAGACATTCCGCTTGCACACACAACAGTTACATATACACCCGTTACAACTTCAGGATCAGAGAATCCTCAGGAGCAGGGTTGGTATGTTCTTGTTGATGATGAGTATGTGCTCACAACAGATGTGACTGTTGAGGCGGGAACGACCTACTATGAGAAGAACACTACCACAACCGGCATCGATACCATCGAGAAGGCAAAGCAGTGGCAGGAAGAGAACGGATATACATCCGAGATCTCAAAGGTATTCTGGCCGCAGGTGAAAAATGCGGATAAGATTTACCATATGTCCGTAGTATTTGCTGCTGAAACCCTTTACATCGATTCTGACAATGATGCAATACCTTATGTGTCTGCATCAAACCATGAGATCATGGCAACCGGTCAGTACTTTGGTGAGGGAGTAGCAAATCCCGGATTCGACGATCAGGAAGCAAACGCACTCAATGCAAGTGGTATCACCACAATTGCATACTGGGAAGGCGCATGGAATTTATGGGGCGGTCATACCGCTGCATACAAGTACAACACAGCCATGGATGCAGCTGTCATTTTCGACACAAATATCCGCATGTTGATGTTCTGTACAAATGGATTCCAGAGAAGACATGGAACAGAGATCGACCAGCCTCTCACAGTAGCAGCAAAAGAGACTATCAGAATCTCAGAACAGCAGGAGCTTGATATCTTAAAGAGTATCGGAGCCCTTATCGGTTCACCTACCTGCGAGTTCAGAGAGGACGAGAACAGTGTAAACGATATGCTTAACGGAGATTTCGTATGGAACATCACTGTGACAGTAGTACCTCAGCTTAAGAGCGCTACAGCCAAGGTGACATATACAGACGAAGGATTCCAGGCATTATTCGGAGAGGAGGGCTGATATGGAAAAAATGACCGCTATTCAGGGGAGCAGAGTCTATGACGTCACAGGCGGCAAGAAGACACTCGCGCTCGAAGACGCAGAAGTAACACTTCCCGGAATTGAAGCCCAGACTTTTGAAGTAAAGGCCATGGGTGCATATAATGTGCCACTTCCCGGACTCTTTGAGTCCATGGAGATGACCATCAAGGCAACAGGTGCATCAAAGCAGTACGCCAGCATTTCAGGTTTTTCAAGCCGCGAGCTTTACATCACTGCTTGTCAGAGTGAGGTTGCAGCAAGCGGTAAGATTACACCGAAGCAGCTCAAGGCACATGTCATTGGTGTTGCCAAGAAGATAGGCGAGATCAGTGTTAATCCTGGAGATGCATCAGAACCTGAGACAACCTATGAGCTGAGCCACTATGAGCTCTACATCGACAACTTCCTTCTTTGGAAGGTTGACAAGCTCACAGGCGAATGCCAGGTATGGAACGGCACTGGCTATGATGACTATGGCGCTCAGATGGAGCAGATTCTGGGAATCTAAAGCTACAAACAAAGCAGGGCACTCTCTTAACCGGAGAGTGCCTTTTCTTTTAAGAAAGGGACAAAGCTATGAAAGAGACTATTAAACTTATAAAACCCATTCTTCTTGAAGGGAAGAATGTTTCAGAACTTGAATATGACTTTGATGAGATCACACCTGCACTCTTCGCAGAAGCGGAAGCCATGAAAAACAAGCAGGTAGGCTCAGTAAGATTTCAGGGTGGAGCTACAGGCACAATGGAACTTGATTATTCATTCCACCTTTATCTTGGAATGGCGGCCATCATCGCCATAAATCCACTCTATACATTTGAAGACATGCTCCAGATTAAGGGTAAGGATGTTTACACCCTTATGAAGGTAGGCAGGCTTTTTATGACTCCATCGGAAGAACTACCGGAAGACAGCTCAGAAGAGCAATCAGAGACTACTGCAGAGTCTTCCACGATGCCAGCTATGAGCTTCGGAAGCGAAGCATCAGAGGATTTCTGATGGAATATGCAGAAGCAGCAGAAGATATTGGTGAGGAAAACAAGAGGCGCGAAGCAGAAATGAAGCGCAGGATGCATAGGAGATAAGATATGGCAAAAGGCAAAGAAATGGAAGCCATATTAAAGATAGTCGGCAACCTTGACCCGTCGGTGCAGAATGCTGTTAATGGCGCGACCAAGGCAATAAGTGGTATCGGAAAAGGAATGGCAGTCGCAGGAGGAGTAGTAGCTGCAGGAATGGTAGCTGCAACCGCTGCGACTGTTGCTTTCGGCACGGAAGCAGTGAAGGCAGCAGCTTCTTATGAGCAGGCATTCGCGAACGCTTCAACACTCATGCAGGGCACGCCTGAAGAACTGCAGAAGGTATCAGACGAGATCATTGCCGTATCAAATGAGACGGGCCTTGCAGCAGAGGATGTCAGCAACGCGGTATATTCAGCTCTTTCAGCAGGAATAGACCAGGCTGATGCAGTAGCATTTGTTGGAGATTCCGCAAAGCTTGCGGCAGCAGGTTTCACAGACGTAGATACTGCAATGAGTGCGGTTGCAAAGACCATGAATGCATATGGCATGGATGCGTCACACACGGATGAGATTCAGAAGGTCCTGATACAGACACAGAATAAAGGTATCACGACGGTTGGAGAACTGGGAGCCTCTCTTGCACAGGTTACGCCTACGGCAGCAGCTTTCGGCGTATCCTTCGACCAGGTAGGAGCTTCTCTTGCGACCATGACTGCACAAGGTACTCCGACAGCACAGGCAACCACACAGCTCAACTCACTCATAGCAGAGCTTGGTAAGAACGGAACTATAGCAGCCAACAATCTTGAAAAGGCAGCAGAAGGAACCGAGTGGGCAGGCATGAGCTTTGCAGAGATGCAGGCAAATGGCGCGACACTAAATGATGTGCTGGGAATGATGTCAACGGCGGCCAACGAGTCAGGTCTTTCGATGGTCGATATGTTCTCAAGTATTGAAGCAGGTAAAGCAGCCCTGTCAATATTTAATGGAGAAGGCGCGACGTTCCTTGAAAACCTCGATGCAATGACAACAGATGAAGATGTTGTAGGACAAGCGTATGAGCAGGTTACCGATACTTTTGAACATCAGATAGAAGTTCTTAAAAACCTGGGACAGAATTTCATGATAAACGTAGGAAAGAAAATACTTCCATACGTAAAAGATATAGCAGAGAAAGCCCTGCCACTCATTGAGCAGGGAATGGATCAGATCTTACCTATAGTTGATTCAATCATGGCAACAGTAGGCCCTGCACTTGGAAGCATCGCAGATACCTTTATTCCCATGATCATGACAGGAATACAAAACGCAAGCGGACTAATGGAAGGGATGATGCCAACTGTATTAAGCGCAATAGATGGGATAGGAGGTGCCATACAGGGGGTAGCTCCATTTATCCAGGAGATACTTACGTGGGTATTTGATGCTGTAAGCCAGCTTCTACCCATACTCATGGAACTTGGTGCATCAGTAATGCCTGTCATCATGTCAGTAGGACAAGCCATATTCGGAGTAATACAGTCAATAGCGCCGGTACTTTTAGAGGTAGCTCAAGCAGTGCTCCCTGTGGTATCGCAGGTATTATCAGCGCTGGCACCTATAATCACTAACCTGATGTCAGCTATCACACCTATCATATCCCTTATAGGAAATCTGATCAGTGCATTGTTACCACCCATTATCAGCTACATAAATATGTTGATGCCGATAATCACAACAGTGGCGAATATCATAACTTCGACATTATGTGCAGCTCTTCAGTTCTTGACACCTATAATCGAGTCACAGATAAAAACAATCCAGGCACTCGGTTCGATTGTTTCAGAGGTGTTTGGGTCAATGGCAGGAATTGTAAAGGGCGCAATAAATGGCGTTATAGGTCTTGTGAACAAGGCTATATCAGCAATCAACACCATAAGCATAGACCTGCCTGAATGGGCAGGTGGTGGACACCTCGGATTTTCCATACCGGTCATACCGATGCTTGCAAAAGGCGGATTCACAGACGGCATATCTATCGCAGGTGAAGCAGGAACAGAGGCAGTCATCTCGTTTGACAGAGCCTACAGAAGCGCTAACCTTGACTACTGGATGAAGGCAGGTCAGATGCTCGGAGCCTTGGACAGTGATGGTTCTGTAAATTCAGATTCCGCTCTGGCAGGCAAGCTCCTTTCGTTTGATGACTTTTCACTCTCAGAGCTTGCAAGCGGAGGAAATACTTACGTATATGACTTCTCCGGTATGCAGTATAATCCTACGATCAATGTCGAGGGAAATGCCGATAAGGAAGACTGGATGAATGGACTTGAGGAATCTAAGTATGAATTCTCAGACTGGCTTGAAGAGTGGTTAAGGAGAAAGAAGGAGGCAGCTTATGCCTAATATTCTTTATTACATTGCATATACAGCGCAGGCAGGTGACACTTTCGACCTGCTTGCGCTTCGCACTTACGGAGATGATAAGCTTGCAAGCTATATCATCAGCGAAAACCCTGACTACTCAGACATCCTGATCTTCGAGGGAGGAGAGAATCTTCTGATACCGAAGGTTGATGATGCTGAGACTGAGGAAGCTGTGGCTCCGTGGAAGAGGTGATGTATGGGAGTTATTTATAATGGTACAGATATCACAGAAGAGGTGCAGGTTAATTCTGCAGTACATGAGATGAATGCAGGAGGACGTGCTGATACGCTCGATATCGTATTTGATGATACAGATCATCTCTGGAGCAGATGGAAACCGGCAAAAGGCGACACCATTAAATTCTCTGATGGCGGAACATCCACAGGAAAGATGTATGTGTATGACTTCACCATAAAGAATAACAAGGTATCAATGTACGCCTGCAATACACCGCCAAGGCTTAAGGATATTTACTCAAAAGCATGGGAGGAAGTATATCTTTCGCAGATCCTTGGAGAATTGACACCTTCTTATCAGCTCAATGCAATAGAGGATGTCTGGTACAGATATAAGAACTGTGATGTCCAGGCTATTTCATTTTTGAATCAGACTGCAGAACTTGAAGGTGCTGTGCTTGTGATTTACGACGACAAGGTGATGTTTATAAATGAGCAGGCGCTTGAAGCACAGGAACCACAATTTCAGGTAGATTGCGCCGGCGCAACTGTAGATATAAGAGATGAGAGAACTTCCCTATTTGATGCATGCATCGTGAACAGCGGAGAACACTTCGGCCTGTTCAAAGCTACACAGGGAGAGAGACACTACAGACCACAGGTAGTAATACCCTGCGGGTCAGATGCAGAAGCTCACCGATATGCAAAAGCACTTTTACGGATGGCCAACAAGGATAAAACTTCAGTCAGATGGAGGGGACAACTCATACCGGAGATGTCAGCAGGCATAACCATTGACCTCATAAACGAGGACAACGTTCCCTGGAGCGGTAAGATGTACTGCTACAGGGTACGCCATGATTATGCCAAGGCAGAGACAACTATCTATATGAGAAGACCGCTGGAGGGATACTGATGGGAATGGTATATAAAGGCAGAGTACTATCTGTTGAGGAAAATAAATGCAGGGTAGCACCATATGAGGACATAGATCAGGTAACAACAAAGCTTCTTGTACCTGATACCATAGGAGAACTTAAAAAAAATGATGCAGTTGCCTATACGGTATTCAATGATTATTCAGGAGTTATCCTGGCAAAGTTATAGGAGGCGCGTATGTCAACACAGGTTCAATGGGGAAAATTAAAATTCAATGTTAATGGAAGAGTGGCGCATGGTGTAAAGAATTTTGCAGCATCCCTCGAGATGAAGGATGAAAATTCAAAGTGTAAAAAAAAGTATTCAGAACCTGAGAAGGTATCATTTATTATAACAACCCATGTTCTTGCAGGAGGGAATCCCCTGAATGATTACGATTATCTTAAATCTTATGTAGGACAAAAGGGACATCTCAAGGTAAATGAAACATATAAGAAGAAACTTGATAAGTGGCGTGCTGGTGGCGCGAAATTTAAACTTGAAAAAGTTGATATGTCAAATGCGGAGATGGATAACTATGGAAGGATTATAAAGGCTGAGATAAAGCTCGATTTTATCGAGCAGCCCACAAAGAAGACCGGAAAGAAGTCAAAAGTAAAGAAGACGATTCGAAAACCTGCAGAGAAGATGTTAAAAGGTAAGTGGAAATAAGGAGGTTTTATGCTGGCAAAAGGAAATGCAGATCCTCAGGTCTGTGTAGGAAACCTCGTAAGTACGTGGAAAAAAGAGGCATTTTATGGAAGACGGAAAGGCATACCTGTAAAACAACAGGATATGCCTTTTTCTACAGCAGAAGATCAGCTCGTATCTGATACCGAGGACATGATAAATGAGTTTGAGGAACGCGTTGAAGTCAACGACATAACCGTGAACTATGATGAAGAGCTGGGAACAAGTGTAAACGTAGACGTTGAGATTATAAACGAAACACTAGACGAGGAAGAGGAGGAGGACGATGAGTAATATTGATTTTATTGACATCGACTCAAGAACACTCTACCAGAAATTTATTTCGAATGTAGAGGAAGAGATTGGCGAAGACCTTCCTGAAGGCGATGAGAGAAGACTCTATTCAGAAGCACTCGTGGCAGTTCTCGAAGCATTATTTGCTACAGTCAATGATTCATGCAGGCAGAGACTTCTCCGCTATGCCAGAGGAGAAGTGCTTGATGCTCTTGGAGAGAATAGAGGCATCACAAGACAGGAATCAGTAAAGGCAACCTGCACAGTCAGATTTTCTATAGAAGAGGCGATCAGTTCGAACATCACCATACCGCAGGGAACTAGGGTGACATCGGACTCCATTCGCTACTTCGCGACAGACGTTACAGCAGTCCTCACAGCAGGCCTCACATATGTGGACGTTGAGTGCACAGCGAAGGAGGGCGGAGCCAAGTACAACGATATCGCCATCGGAGAGATTAAGACTCTTGTGGATCAGGTACCTTATATCGACACCGTATCAAACACGACTTCCACCACAGGAGGCTCGGATCAGGAGACTGATGATGAATACAGAGACAGGATAAGAGCAGCTTCAGCTGCTACATCTGTCGCAGGACCTAAAGCATATTACAGGTACCATGCGATAAATGCTGATCCAACTATAGCAGATGCATACATTGATTCACCTTCTCCCGGAGTCGTAAGGGTAACTCCTATATGCTACGGCGGTGAGATACCGAGCTCGGACCTTCTGGCGAAAGTACTGGCGAAGTGTTCAGCAGATGATGTCAGAGTGCTTACAGATCAGGTCACAACAGCAGCACCGGATATCGAACAGTATGATATCGAGCTTAAGTATTACACCACATCAGAGGATGAGTCAGCCTGCATAGAGACTATAGAGGGTGACGATGGAGCGATAGCGCAGTACAACGCCTGGCAGTGTTCAGCACTCGACAGGGACATCAATCCCGACAAGCTCAGAGCTCTTATGCTTGCACCTTCATGGGAGAGCGAGAAGGAACTTGTGGGATGTACAAGGGTAGAGATAACAAGCCCGACATTCACAGAACTTGATGCAAGAACAGTCGCAAAATTCTCAGGAACGATGACAGTCACTCACGAAGTGGAGGGCTGATTATGAGATTAGAGAACCTTGATTTCAAGAAGATGCTTCCTCACTGGATGAGGAAAGAAGATTTTGATGTTGCCCTTGCTGATGAGATAACAGACGTCCTGTCAGAGCCCGGCACCAAGGTCAAGACTTTAAGGACATGGGACCAACTAGATTATCTCACGTCAGAGGAGCTGGATGAGCTTGCATGGGAGATCAATATCGACTGGTGGCAGTCATCCTGGGACGTGCAGACAAAGAGGGAAGTCGTTAAGACAGCGCAGGCCATCATAGACAAGCGCGGTACCAAATGGTCGGTAGAGCAGCTTGTCATATCGGCTTATGGCATCGGAGAAGTGACAGAGTGGTTTGAAGATGGAGGGCTTCCTTATCACTTCACGATAAGAACGAATGCACCAAGTACGGAAGAAGGCATGGCGATACTGCTGTCGATGATAGATAAGGTAAAGCCTGCCAGATCATATCTGGATGAAGTGGTATTTTCCGGAGACTTAAGGACAAGAGTATATGCAGGTGTAGGCCTTAGATCTGTAACAAATAACGTGATAATAGACTCAAGGCATGAGACTGCAGAATTCACCCAGCCTCTCATCACCGGGGTCACCATAAAAAATCATACAAAGAATGTAATAAGTTAAGGAGGAGAAGATGGGATCATTCTATTCAGCAGTAATGACCAATGCGGGAGCTGAGCTTTTAGCACAGGCTCTCGCAGGTACCGCTACCCTGGAATTCACTTCGATGAAAACCGGTAACGGTACATATGACGCGTCAGAGAGGACAACTGCAGCCCTTCAGGAGAGGACGGCACTAAAATCCTTAAAGCAGTCATTTGAGTTCACCGGATCAGCAACACTGAGCGATACCGGAATAGCGCTTACAGCCACCATCACAAATGCAGATGTAGTGGAAGGATACTACATAAACGAGGTTGGAATATACTGCAGGAATGCGCAGGTAGCAGGCTCGGCGCCGATACTGTATTCCATAGCAGTCGCAGAGGTAGCAGATTACCTGCCGCCTTATAATGGCTCAGCGCCGACTACGATCACACAGAGCTACTATGTGACAGTGAGCAATTCTGCAAATGTGCAGATCATAGTGGCGGAAGGAGCTTACACACTTAATTACGATGAAGACAACTCTATGCTCCAGCTCCTTCTTGACGGCGAAGTAGTATCCGAGGTCGAGATCCAGGGAGGTGGTAGTCCTACAAAATCCACCCTCACCCTCTGGACAGAGGATGAGAACATGTACGGAGCTACAGGTTCAGTAGTTATATCCGGAACGACTTATAATTTCACGCTTCCTTCAGCAGGCGGAAGTATAAATATAACTGTCAGGCAGACAGGCACCGCAACGATAACAGCTGCAAAGGGTGAGTTCAGCTTTGAAACTACTCTTGCAATGGCAACCTTCGGACCATATAACCAGGAGATCACATCAGGTGATGCTTATGAGATTGACATAACTACTTCCGAGTCAACCCTTATAGGTCAGACAGTAACAGCAACTTATGATACGGATAAGACAAAGACAGCCACGATCTCAGCTCAGGGAGAGGCTACCATAACCATCTATAATTACACAGGCGATGTCAATCTATCAGCAACAGATGGAGACGAGACTGCAACAGCCAAAGTAACACTTGTTAGTGGAACATCCACATATTCCGCAGATCTGTCCTTTGCAAAGATATATGGTATCTCATGGGATGGTTCAAGCTCATCAGCCTGGACAAGGACGGATGCGGCAGAGCTGTTCACAGATCCTGTACCTGCGGTATCAAATGGGGACGGCTCATCACCTTTTGATGACATACTTCCATGGTCAGGTATGGAGATAGTGGATGATGCCACGGTAGGAAAGCTTGTAAAGATACCAAAGTATTACTACAAGTGGACCAAGACAGGCACGGCAATGACACTGCAGATTTCCACGAAGCAGTATGACGGATTTCTCTGTTCCCCTGCTCACGCTGACAGAGGCGACGGGAACGGAGAGAGGGATTATGTATATGTAGGTCGGTATCACTGCGCTACGAGCACATATAAGTCCACTACAGGCGTGGCACCTGCAAATAATCTCACAAGGGCAGACTTCAGGACCAATATTCATAACCTCGGCTCGGATATATGGCAGTTTGATTATGCGATGCTCTGGACAATAAGGATGCTCTATCTTGTCGAATATGCCGACTGGAACTCACAGACAAAGATAGGTTATGGCTGCGGAAATAACAGTGCTGCTGAGAATGCAGGCCTTACAGATGCCATGACTTACCATACGGGTACTGATGCCGCAAACAGAACAACATATGGTCATACCCAGTACAGACATATAGAAGATCTCTGGGGCAATGTATACGACTGGTGCGATGGTATCTATTTCTCTACACAGGATGTGAACGCTATCAGGAATCCTGCGAATTTCTCAGATACCACAGGCGGCACAAAGATAGCCACAAGACCTACCACATCAGGCGTAGTAACAGAATGGACGATACCCGCACAGGAAGGATACGAAGGCTGGCTGTATGCAAAAGAAGCCGTTGCTGACTCAGCCTACAGCACATACGATTGCGACCGCTGCTACTACTTCGCTTCGGACGTGGTGTTGCGCGTCGGTGGTGACTACGGTCAGAACCAGTACCACGGTTTGTTCTGCATGTACGACAACTCGGTTTCGGACAGGGACACGTACATCGGCTCCCGTCTCCAAAAATTACCCGCATAGGGGTGAATTTTTGCAACGCAAAAAGAGGGGGCAGCATGCCCCCTTATTAAGCTTTACCATGCAACAATAAACCATTCATCAGATTTTGGCATTTCCATTCCATAGGTCGGTGTTCCGGTCGGGTGGCGACCACTGCAACTACAACGCTTCGAACGTGGTGTTGCACGTCGGTGGTAACTACAGTCAGAACCAGAACCACGGTTTGTTCTACATGAACGACAACTCGGTTTCGAACAAGAACACGAACATCGGCTCCCATATCCTTGTTTAGGGCTACAGGCCCGGATTTTGTATATAACCATGCTACAGTCCCTCATCTCGGGATTGCATATAGGTCGGGAATTGGATTTGGCACACCTCTTGGTGAAGATCGTGTCGACAGGGATGGGGTTAGTACTCCCGAAAGGGCGAAGGAAAGCTTCATAGACAACAAGGAGATTACCCTGAAATGAAGAGAGTTGGGAAACTTAAAGAAAGGCTTTTGTCTGACGAAAACCTTGGGCTTGCGATAGACACAGTCAACAAGTCACACAGGTGGGTAGGAGGACATCACCCTAATAAGAAAGTGATGTATATCGAGGCCAAAAGGGAAGAACATATAAAGAAGCTCAGAAAGATTATAGAAAACGGATTCATTCAGAAGCCCACAAAGGCAAAGAAAAGATACGACCGGAACGCAGGCAAATGGAGAGATATACATGAACCTGCGCTGTGGCCTGACCAGTACGTGCACCATGCTCTGATACAGGTGATTGAGCCTGTAATGATGAGAGGAATGGATTACTGGTGCTGTGGGAGCATCAAAGGCCGTGGCACTCAGCATGGCATAAAAGCCATGAAGAAGTGGATGAAGAGAAAGAAAGGCATGAAATACTGTGCTGAGCTTGATATCAGACACTTTTATGACAATCTTAGCCCTGAAGTTGTGATGGACAGGATGAGGCATCTTATAAAGGATAAGTTCGTGCTAGACCTCTGCGAACGCATCCTTAAAGACGGAGTGCAGATAGGTGCATACACAAGTCAGTGGTTTGCAAATACAGCACTTCAGCCTATGGACCAGATGATAAGGGATATCGGAGACATAACATATCTCAGATATATGGATAACCTCACCCTCTTTTCAAACAGAAAGAAAACGCTCAGAAAAGCGGTAAAAAAGATAAGTGGATGGCTTATTGAACATGGTATGGAACTCAAAGGAAACTGGCAGGTTTTTCCGACGAAGAGCCGTCTCCCTAATGCGATGGGATACAGATATGGAAACGGATACACTCTCATACGCAAGCGAGCTCTTCTGACAATGAGAAGGGAGATAAAGAAATACAGAGTAAGGAGGAAAAGACACCTACCAATAAGCCCCGGAATGGCTTATGCCATCCTGTCGAGGCTCGGAAGACTCAGACACTGCAATAGCAGGAAAATATACGAATCATATGTACCGAATGGAACACAGAAGTTTCTTAAAAATATCATAAGAGATTATCAGAAAGGAGAACTCACAGAATGGAATACGTTATTGGAACAGTTCAGAGAGGAAAGAGCCACCGCATAATCTTAAAGACAAAGGATAAGCAGCATACTGACCTGGAAGGAAGGGTGACTCTTAAGCAAAAGAGGGGCAACACAACTCTAAGGGACACCTTCACGGTAATTCAGAAATACCAGACAGGAAACTCCACAGACGGATATGCCTATGACTGGTATTACATCGAAGACCACTATTGCAATGAGGACAGGTCAGACGAGGTAAGGGCTGAGCTTGAACAGACAGTCACAGACCTTGAGATCGAATCCATGGAACAGGATCAGGCTATCACAGATAACGAGATAGCCATCATGGAGCTTCAGGAAGCAGTTGAAACCATCACAAGCGCAACATAAAATCGCAAGAACGTGCGAATAAGTAAGAATAAGTAAGAATAAGGAGGATTAAAAGCTATGGCACAGGAACATTCAAAACTTTTTGAGAAGTACAGGTCAAGGTATGAGAGAGGCGGCTGCACCAAGGCACAGCTTAAAAGGATAGTAGCGCTTGGAGCCCTTACAGCAGAAGAGTATGAAGAGATCACAGGAGAGGACTACGAGACATGAGAAAACAGGAACTTGAGAAGAAGGTCAGGGAGCTTGAAACAGAGCTGGCAGTCACAAAAGTAAAGGCTAACACAATAGCTGCACTTACAGACGTCACGAGATTACAGGCGGCGATAATAGACCATCTTTACATGGTTCTGTGTACGGTAGACGGGGGTATGGTGGACGACAATACCCTCGCTCAGATGAAGAGGGCAGCGGAGATAACAGACTATTACACATAAGGGAGAACGGAAATGACAGAAAATATCATTATTGCTATAATCGGTCTTTTGGGAGGCGGAGGACTGACAGAACTGATAAAAACCATACTTGGGGTGAGGTCACTCAATCAGAAGATATCTGGCCTTGAAGCGAAAATCGACAAGAATGAGGCAATAGCGGCAAGAGTCAGGATCCTCCACTTCTCAGATGAGGTCATGCGCAAGGTGAAGCATTCACATGAGTCCTTCGACCAGGCTCTGGAAGATATTGACGTTTACGAGGACTACTGCGAGAAGCACCCGGAATTTAAGAACAATAAGACGGTTCTTTCAACACAGAGGATAAAGAGCATTTACGACAAGTGCATGGAGGAATGTAATTTCCTTTAATGGGAAGGGGTGGCCATGGGTAAGAAGATAAGGACAAAAAGACAGTGGCTCTGGGAGTTCATTAAGAGGATCGTCATCATAGAGACCTACATCTACGTAGCATCG